>ERZ860076.19-NODE-19-length-119215-cov-6.407872_pt1 | contig 119215 bp, 102 predicted proteins | sample MGYA00509982_ERZ860076 | MGnify/ENA primary metagenome ERZ860076 (study PRJEB30046, sample SAMN00715193) | human gut metagenome | study: EMG produced TPA metagenomics assembly of the A metagenome-wide association study of gut microbiota in type 2... | reverse complement strand
AGGATAGCCGTTATGAAGCCGTACAGAGGAAAGGGTCTCGGCCGTGAGATAGTTTCTCTTCTCGAAAGCAAGATATCCGAGCTTGGCGGGGGAACGGCAGTTCTCTCAGCTCAGACAAGGGTAAAGGGCTTTTACGAGGCCATGGGCTACACAGCCTACGGCGATGAATATTTCGATGAATATTGTCCCCATATATCAATGAAAAAGATCATAAAATAAAAAAATCAGCTCCGAGCATATGTTCGGAGCTGATTTTTTATTATTCCGCACTAATTATCTTCCACTTGCCGCCTTCAAATTTCAGCGTGAATGTTATATCCTGTGAAATGCTCATGCCCTGCGAGAAGTAATCTGCCTTGGTCATACATTCCCATTGGGTAAAGTCTGCGGCTTTTTTGTGGTACTTTACATCAACATCGGAGCTGATAACATCGGTGTCCTCAAGCTCTTCAAACTGGGGGAGAGACCTGAAATGATCCTTCTGCTGCTGTTTGAAGCTCTTGTCGTCAGTCTGATCGGAATAAATATCCGTCACCTTGTTCATTGATTTAAGGTCGCCTGACGCAAACGCCGCACAGTATTTTTCGATAGCCTTTGTCTGACCGCCGATAAACCATGTTACGGCTATGACACCCAGCAGGAGTATCAGGATTATCAGTGACACTATTTTTCCTATGGTCTTAGATGCGCTGTTTTTACTCATATTACCGCTCCGATTGTGTGATTATTCATTCTTGAGGATAGCACCCTGTGCGCCGGATGTAACAAGGGCAGCATATCTCTTGAGGTAGCCCTTAAGCTCCTTCTTCTTGGGAGTGAAGTTAGCCATACGGCGTGCGATCTCTTCATCGTCAACGTTGAGGCTGAGGGTGTAGTTAGGGATATCAACGGTTATCATATCGCCGTCCTGAACGATACCGATAATGCCGCCAACAGCTGCTTCGGGAGAAACGTGACCGATAGCCGCACCTCTTGATGCGCCTGAGAAACGACCGTCAGTGATAAGAGCAACATCGCTGCCGAGACCCATGCCCATGATAGCGGAGGTGGGGTTGAGCATCTCTCTCATGCCGGGGCCGCCCTTGGGGCCTTCGTAACGGATAACCACAACATCGCCCTTGACGATCTTTCCACCGAGGATAGCTGCCTGAGCGTCCTCTTCGCAGTCGAATACCTTTGCGGGGCCTGTGTGCTTGAGCATTTCAGGAGCTACCGCACTGCGCTTAACAACACAGCCGTCCTTAGCAAGGTTTCCTCTGAGGACTGCGATTCCGCCTGTTTCGCTGTAGGGATCGTCAATAGGACGGATAATATCGTGATTTTTGTTTACGCAGCCTGCGATATTTTCGGCAACAGTTTTGCCTGTGCAGGTCATAACGTCGGTGTTGAGCAGATTTTTCTTGTTAAGCTCGTTCATAACTGCGTAAACTCCGCCTGCTTCGTTAAGATCCTCCATATAAGCGTGACCTGCGGGAGCAAGGTGGCAGAGGTTAGGAGTCTTTGCGCTTATCTCATTTGCGATATCGAGATTTATTTCAATTCCGCACTCGTGAGCGATAGCGGGGAGGTGGAGCATACTGTTGGTGGAGCAGCCCAGAGCCATATCAACGGTAAGAGCATTGTGGAATGCCTTTTCGGTCATGATATCAAGTGGTCTGATGTTCTTTCTGTAAAGCTCCATTACCTGCATACCTGCGTGCTTTGCAAGGCGCAGTCTTTCGGAATAAACAGCGGGGATAGTACCGTTGCCCTTGAGGCCCATGCCCAGAACTTCGGTAAGGCAGTTCATGGAGTTTGCGGTGTACATACCCGAGCAGCTTCCGCAGGTGGGACAAGCCTTGTTCTCAAACTCTTCAAACTCTTCCTCGTTTATTCTGCCTGCGGTGTATGCGCCTACAGCCTCGAACATACTGGAAAGTGAAGTCTTGCTGCCCTTAACGTGGCCTGCAAGCATGGGGCCGCCTGATACGAAAATTGTGGGTACGTTTACACGGGCAGCAGCCATAAGCAGACCGGGAACATTCTTGTCGCAGTTGGGTATCATTACCAGAGCGTCAAAGTGATGAGCAAGAGCCATGCACTCGGTGGAATCTGCAATAAGGTCACGGGTAACGAGAGAATACTTCATTCCCTGATGACCCATTGCAATACCGTCGCAAACTGCGATAGCGGGGAATACAACAGGTGTACCGCCTGCCATAGCAACGCCCATCTTTACGGCTTCAACGATCTTGTCGATGTTCATGTGACCGGGAACGATCTCATTGTAGGAAGAAACGATACCTACCAGAGGTCTTTCCATTTCCTCCTTGGTCATTCCGAGAGCGTTGAAAAGTGAACGCTGGGGAGCCTTGTCGGCACCCTCACAGAAAAAGTTACAATCTTTGCAAGACATTTTTTATTACCTCTTTTGTTATAAAATGGTTTCCTTGTATGTAGCTGCCGCTTCATCAACGGCAGCCATGAGCTTTGCCTTGAAGTATATCCTGTCATTTGGCAGGTTTACCTTTGTTATGCTGCTGTCTGCAATGCCTTTTTTATAATTGCAGATGATGTTGTGTATCTCACTTTCGGCAACGTTTGTCATAATGAATACGGGCTGTGAGCTGTCGCCCTCTTCATAATCGGAGTTGCTTTCGGGGGCATATACTGCGCAGTAATCTATCTCAGCTGCACCCGAGCAATATCTGCATTGTTATCATTGCTGTCACAGAATGTAAAAGTTACGTTGCGTGGCGGCTTTGCTGGACTTACCGCAGCTGATGCCTGCGGAGCAGCCTGTGTCACTGTCTGTGCAGCAGAACGTGCATACTGAGCTGCGTTTTTTTTGTTCGTCTAAAAGAGTATTGACTGTCTGACCGACCTTTTCGGTGATTTTGTCAAGCCCGCCGCTTTCAACGAACGATCATATTTTGTCCGGAAATCCCATCTCAGCTCTCCAGTCCGAGGAATGCGGCGCCGATGATTCCTGCGTCGTTTCCGAGCTTTGCAATGACTATCTCGGTGTTCTGAGAAAGCATTCTTGTGTAAACTTCCTTCTTGACAAGCTCCTTGACGGGGAGAAGAAGAGGATCACCCTCGTTGCATACGCCGCCGCCTATGCAGAGAATGTCAGGCTGGAAGATGTTGATGGTGTTGGTGATGCCTGCAGCAAGGTACTTGCAGTACTTTTCAACTACCTCTGTACCTGCCTTGTCGCCATCTCTCATAGCCATGAAAGCGTGACGTGCGGAGAACTTGCCGTCCTCTGCCAGATACTTGTTGAGTATGGAGGAGCTGTCAGCCTCGGCAGCTTCCTTAGTCATGCGGATAAGACCTGTTGCGGAGGAGAATACCTCGAAGCAGCCCTTTCTTCCACAGGTACACTGAGGACCATCGACCTCGATGACCATATGGCCAAGCTCTGCGCCTGCAAGGTTGGAGCCTGTGAGGATCTTGCCGTCAACGATGATTCCTGCACCAACGCCTGTTCCCAGAGTGATGCAGACAGCGTTCTTTGCGCCCTTTGCAGCACCTGCAACAAATTCGCCGTATGCAGCTGCATTGGCATCGTTAGCAACATAAACAGGCTTGTTGATATGAGCCTGAATGTACTTTCTTACGGGTACATCGTGGAAATCAAGGTTGTTGGAATAAGGGATAGTGCCGTTGATATTGTCAGCGATACCGGGAGTTCCCACGCCTATCCATTCAACATCGTCAACGGAAATGCCAGCCAGCTTACATGCCTCAATGGACACCTTAGCCATATCATCGCAGATATCCTTTGCGGGACGGGGGCAGAGAGTTTTTGTGGAAGCCTTTGCGATTATCTCAAACTTCTCATTTACAACTCCGGCTTTGATATTTGTTCCGCCCAAGTCAATGCCAATGTAATATTTCATTTGTTTGACCGCCTTTCATATATTAAGACGCAGATACGATATTCCGCAGCCATACGCCTTTTTTTATCAGAATAAAGCCTATTGTTACCTTTAATATATCCACTGCCTGGCAGCAGAAGTATATTTTAAGAATATCAAAATCGGTGAAATTTACCAGAAGAAGTGCCGTTGGTATAGTGACAGCCCATACATATACGCTGTCGAAAAGGAAAGTGATGAACGTTCTTCCGCCCGAACGAAGGGTGAAATATGCGGCGTGCATAAATGAGGTCAGGGGAGTGAACATTCCCGAGATGACTATAAGGCTGCCTGCAAGCGACCTTACACTGTCATCTGTGTTGTAAAGTTCAGGGAATACTTTTGAGAGTGCAGCCATCATGATTCCAGTGAAAATGCCTGCCGCAACGGTGAATGCGATAAGCCTTGTGTCGGTCTCCCGTGCCTTTTTCATATCTCCCGAGCCGAGTATCTGTCCCACGATTATTCCAACGGAATTGCCCAGGGCAATAAAGATGACCGAGAACAGGTTGAAGATAGTGGAGGAGATATTGGTAGCCGCAACCACTTCCAGCCCTCTCATTGAGTAGCATCGGTTCAGCAGAGCCATTCCCGATGACCACAGTCCCTCATTTACAGCCAGAGGCAGACCGTGTATGATTATCTGCTTCACAAGGTCGGAGGGTATCTTGAGACTGCTGTATGCGCCATTGATGAAAGCATTTTTGCCGCTGTTGGCATGAGTCCATATCACAACGATAATGCACTCGGCAAATCGTGCGATAACAGTGGCAAGAGCCGCTCCCTTTACGCCCATTTTGGGCATGCCAAGGTTTCCGAAGATAAGCACCCAGTCAAGCACAAGGTTCATGAGCACGGCGGTAAGGCCTGCAAACATGGGAACAAGCGTCTGATTGGTCTCTCTCAGCGTGGAGGCGTATATCTGTGTTACCGTAAATGGGATAAGACCTACTACCATTACACCCAGGTAGTCAAGTCCCGACTGCAATATCAGCGCCTTGTTGCTTTCCTCGCCGTTTCCCGTAAGATACGAGCTTATAAGTTCGGTGCTGAACAGTGATAGGATCGTTCCGCCTGCCAGCAGCACCAGAAGCCCTGCATAAAGCTTGAAGCGGAAAGTATTGCGCACGCCCTCGCTGCTGCCCTTGCCGAAAAACTGCGCACCGTATATCCCGGGGCCTGCAAGAATTCCGAAAATGCAGAGATTGAATACGAACAGAAGCTGATTTATCACCGCCGTACCCGACATCTGAGCTGTGCCCAGCTGACCTACCATTATGTTGTCCAGAAGAGCAACAAAATTCGTAATGCCGTTTTGTATCATTATGGGAACGGCTATTGTGAAAACCTTTTTGTAAAAACTCCTGTCACCTATAAATGTACGGATATCCATGCAAAACTCCCTGAAATACTATTATAATATCAATCAATATGGGTCATAACAGCGGAGCACTTGCCTGTAAGCTCAAATTTGCCCAGACCTGCAGGAATGAACACGCTGTCGCCCTTTTTAAGCTCAACTGCATCGTTGCCCTCGGAGGAAAGCACACAGCCGCCGTCAAGAACAAGAATGTTTACGAAAGAGGACTTGTCTGCCTCGAGAGATGCCGCTGTATCAATGTTCAAAGCGTCAACGGTGAAATATTCGCACTTTGCAAGACGCTTCTTTGTCCAGCCGCCCATGTCAACAGGTTCGGACTGAGGATAAGGCTTTGCGGGGCAGAGGTTTGTAACGTCAACAGCCTTGTCGATGTGGAGCTGTCTGGGCTTGCCGTCTGCGCCTACTCTGCCGTAATCGTAGATACGGTAGGTGGTGTTGGAATTCTGCTGTATCTCAGCGATAAGGATACCCTTGCCTATGGCGTGGAGAGTTCCTGCCTCGATGAAGAAAACGTCGCCCTTCTTTACGGGAACGGAGTTTGTAACTTCAAGCAGAGTATTGTTTTCTATTCTCTCACGGAATTCTTCCTTTGTGATATTATGCTTGAAGCCGTAGAGCAGGGATGCTCCCTCGTCGCAGTCAACAACATACCACATCTCGGTCTTGCCGTATTCGCCCTCAACCCTCTGAGCATATTCATTGTTGGGGTGGACCTGAACGGAAAGGTTGTCCTTAGCGTCGATAAGCTTTATAAGAATAGGGAAGTTCTCGAACTTCTCGCAGTTTGTTCCGAGTACGGACTTGCCTTCCTTTTCAATATACTGAGCCAGTGTGAGACCTGCAAACTCGCCGTCAGCCACAACGGAGTTGCCGTCCTTATGGCAGGAAAGCTCCCAGCTTTCAGCGATCTTGTCAAAATCGCAGTCCTTGCCGAAATCGTCTCTGAGTCTTGTGCCGCCCCAGAGGTAGTCTTTAAAAGCAGGCTTAAGCTTGATTGGATACATAATTTTGTGCTCCTTTTCATGAATGTATGAGCTTATATGCTGATTTCATATCGTTCTATAGGGTGATGTGAAATCAGCATTGCAAAAAAGCTCTGATATTTAAATCATAACACAATAAGACGGATTTGTCAATTACGGAAATGAAGGATTTGGCGGGTAATCGAATACACTATTTAATACGTATTCTGACCTTAAAGCGGATCACTGTTAAAAATCAGTGAGGTATCGGCAGAAAAGAGGCAAAAATTGGCTGTAAAAAGCATAAAAATCAAAAAAACACTTGCAATTTCAAAATGAGTGTGGTATAATAATCAAAGTACACCAATAGTAAAGGACAAAGACTGGAGCAATCCGGTCTTTCTTGTTTGATGGAGGTATTGTTTATGGCAGGAAAAAAAGGGGGCAAGGGCGGCAGCACCGTTTCAAGGGTGTATGATATCGCAAAGCCCATCGCCGATGAGCTTGGTCTTACCATCTGGGACGTGACCTTCGACAAGGAAGGCTCAATGCGCTATCTCAGAGTGCTTATCGAAAAGCCCGACGGCTACGTTGATATGGACGACTGTGAGGCTATGACACGTCCGCTCTCAAAGGCGCTGGACGATGAGGACCCTATAGATGAGCAGTATATGCTTGAGGTCGGTTCCCCCGGACTGGGCAGAGAGCTTAAAAGAGAGGAACATTTCCTTGAGTATCTCGAGTGCCCGCTGCGTATAAGATATATCCGTGAAAAAGACGGTGTCAAGGAATTTATCGCTGTTCTGACTGCGTATAATAAAGACGATGGCAGCATTACAGTTGAGACCGAGGACGGCACCAAAAAGGTTATTATTTCCGAAACTGCGTTCATCAAGCTCTACGATGACGAGGAGCTTCCCGATGAATTCTGTGAAGACGGCGATTAACATTATTAACTCAGGAGGAATTTCAAAAAGATGAACAAGGAATTTTTTGAAGCACTTGAATGTCTCGCACATGAAAACTCTATCCCGCTGGAGGCTCTTGTTGAGAAGATCCAGCAGGGCATTATGAAGGCAGTCAGAAAGGAATATCCCGACTGTGACGATTTCCTGGTGGATATTGACCCTGCCAGAAACGTATTTGATGTATGCGTTCTCAGAACTGTCGTTGATGATGAGCCTATCGACCTCAACGAGATAAACATCGAAGAAGCAAAGACTATCGTTCCCGGCTGCGTTTGCGGCGACAGAGTTCCTTACAAGCTTGATACAGCAAAGTTCGGCAGAGTTGCTGCTCAGTATGCAAAGCAGTCTATCCGCCACGATGTAAAGGAATTTGAGAAGGAAAAGCTCATTGCCCAGTACAAGGATAAGGTACATGACATTATCTCCGCAACCGTCCAGAAGGTAGAGCCTGCAACAGGCAACGCTGTTCTGCTGGTTGACAAGAATGAGATCTATCTTTACAAGAACGAGCAGATCCCCGGAGAGGTACTTACAGAGGGCGATATCATCAAGATATATGTTGTGGGCATCGTTAACCCCGACAGAAAGCCTGCCATCAAGATTTCCCGTACACATAAGGATCTGGTAAAGAGACTTTTCGAGCTTGAGATACCAGAGATATACGACGGCGTAGTTGAGATAAAGTCCATCGCAAGAGAAGCGGGCTCCAGAACAAAGATCGCAGTTTGCTCCAAGGACCCCAACGTTGACTGCGTAGGTGCGTGCATCGGCCCCAAGCGTTCAAGGATAAGCAAGATAGTTGAGGAGCTGGGCGGCGAGAAGATCGACATCATCGTTTATGACGAGGATCCTGCAGTATTCATTGCCAAGGCACTTGCTCCCGCTGATGTTATCAGGGTAGATGTGGCTGAGGGCGACGAAAAGGCGTGCACTGTTATCGTTCCCAACAACCAGCTTTCACTGGCTATCGGAAACAAGGGTCAGAATGCCAAGCTTGCAGCCCGTCTGACTGGCTATAAGATCGACATCAAGCCTGAAAATCCTGTGGACTGACCGTCCGCATTTATATAAATGAGGTGATATTGTGGCAGCGGTAAAAAAGATACCCATGCGTATGTGCCTGGGCTGCAATGAAATGAAGCCCAAAAAGGAGCTTATCAGGGTGGTAAGGTCTCCCGAGGGCGAGATATCTCTGGACACAACAGGAAAAAAATCAGGCAGAGGAGCTTATGTGTGCCCCAATGCCGAGTGCCTGAGACTTGCGAGAAAATCCAGAAAACTTGAAAAAAGCTTTTCCTGCCGCATATCAGACGAGGTTTATGATAATATGGAGAGAGAGCTGAATGAGCGTCAGTAAAGAAAAATTATTCGGTCTGCTTACGATCTGCCGAAAAGCGGGAAGAATGACCATGGGTTTCGATTCTGTTAAGGAGTCCATACTCACGGACAAAGCGAAAGCGGTTTTTCTTGCCTCGGATATATCCGCAAAAACAGAAAAAGAAGTCAGATTTTTCGCAGACCAAAAGGCTGTTCCAGTTCACTGCATTGATGCCACTATAGCTGAGATAGAGTTCTCGGTGGGCAGAAAAGCAGGTGTTATCGGAATATGCGACGAAGGATTTGCAAAGAAACTGACAGAGCTTATCGGATAATATCCGAAAGACGTCACGTAATAATAGGAGGGTAATTATAGCCTATGAGTACAAAACAGAACCAGACAAAATCCAAACTCAGCGAGGTTGCCAAGGACCTTAAAATATCAAATCAGGAGCTTAGCGACTTTATTTCCGATAAGTTCGGAACCGTAAAGAAGCCATCTGCAAGTATTACACAGGATGAGCTTAATTATATTCTCGAGTCTTTTTCACAGAATAATCAGGTAGATAGCTTCAATCCTTATTTCGAGTCAAGAAACAATAAGCCCGAGCCTAAGAAGGAAGAAAAGCCTGCCGATAAGAAGCCAGCACCTGCAAAGAAGCAGGAAAAGCCTGCCGCAAAGAAGGAGACTGCTCCCAAGGCTACACAGAAGGCAGCTGCCGAGGCTGCAAAGCCCGCACAGCCTGTTCAGACTGCAAAGCCTGCTGCTCCCAAGGCTGAACCAAAGGCAGAAAAGCCTGTTGAGAAGAAGCCCGAGGCACCCAAGAACAATAATAACAATAACGAAAAGATGCCTCTTCACAAGAGCGAGCAGAAGTCTGCACTTGAAAGATTCAACAATCAGGTGAAGAAGTCTGACGAAAAGAAGAACAGCGCTGTTAAGCAGGAGCCTAAGAAGCCTGAAAACAAGATCGCTGACAATAACAAGACTGTCAAGACCAAGCTGGGCGGCAATTTCTCTTCCGAGAGCGTAAAGGTAGAGCAGAAGATGCGTACCGTTGATACAAGAGGAAGCTATGTTGATATCGACAAGTACAACGAAAAGTACGAGAATATCGCGCCTCTTTCCGGCGGCGGAAGCGGAAAGCGCAGCAAGGACAATTTATCCAAGAAGCAGAAGCTCACACAGAAGTCTGCTCAGAGAAACAAGCAGCAGTATTCCAGCAAGAAGGAGACCGAGGCTGAGAAGCTCCGCAGACTGGAGCTTGAGCGTGCAAGAAAGCAGCAACTCAAAGTTCTCATTCCCGATGAGATCGTTGTTTCCGAGCTTGCTTCCAGACTTAAGGTAACAGCTACCGAGGTCATTAAGAAGCTCATGGGTCTGGGCGAGATGTGCACCATCAACCAGGTCATCGACTTTGATACAGCTTCTCTCGTTGCTGAAGAGCTGGGCGCAAAGGTTGAAAAGGAAGTCATCGTTACCATTGAAGAGCGTCTTATTGACGACAGCGACGATGAGGGCGAGGGCGTTGAGCGTGCTCCCGTAGTTGTTGTTATGGGTCACGTTGACCATGGTAAGACTTCACTTCTGGACAGAATAAGAAATTCACACGTTACCGACTCCGAAGCGGGCGGTATCACACAGCACATCGGTGCTTACAGAGTTAATTACAAGGGCAAGGATATCACATTCCTCGATACTCCCGGCCATGAGGCATTTACCTCTATGCGTGCAAGAGGTGCGTCCGTAACGGATATCGCTATCCTCGTTGTTGCCGCAGACGACGGAATCATGCCCCAGACAGTTGAAGCTATCAACCACGCAAAGGCTGCGGGTGTATCCATTATCGTTGCTATCAACAAGATGGATAAGGAAGGCGCAAACCCTGAAAATATCAAGCAGCAGCTCACCGAGCATGACCTTGTTGTTGAGGAGTGGGGCGGCGATGTTATCTGCGTTCCCGTATCCGCAAAGACAGGCATGGGCATTGACGAGCTGCTGGAAAATGTACTTCTTCTCGCCGAGGTTGCCGAGCTCAAGGCTAACCCCAACAGACTGGCAAAGGGTACTGTTATCGAAGCACGTCTTGACAAGGGAAGAGGACCTATCGCAACTCTGCTTGTACAGAACGGTACACTGAGAACAGGTGATGTTATCATCGCAGGTACTTCCGTTGGACGTGTTCGTGTTATGACAAACGACAAGGGCAATGTTGTTCATGAGGCAGGTCCCTCTTATCCTGTTGAGATAACAGGTCTTGCAGAGGTTCCCTCTGCAGGCGATGTGTTCAACGCAGTTGAAGATGAGCGTCTCGCAAGAGAGCTTGTTGAACAGCGTAAGCATGAGGCTAAGCAGGAGCAGTTCAATCAGTATCAGAAGGTTACTCTTGACAACCTGTTCAGCCAGATCGAGCAGGGCGAGATCAAGGAGCTTCCTATCATCGTCAAGGCTGACGTTCAGGGCTCCGTTGAGGCAGTCAAGCAGTCTCTTGAAAAGCTCTCCAATGATGAGGTCCGCATAAAGGTCATCCACGGCGCAGTTGGTGCTGTTTCCGAGAGCGACGTTATGCTTGCAAGCGCATCCAATGCTATCATTGTAGGCTTCAATGTTCGTCCCGACCCCGTTGCTACAGAAAACGCAGAGCGTGACGGCGTTGATATCCGTCTCTACCGTATCATTTACGATGCTATCGAGGAGATCGGCACCGCTATGAAGGGTATGCTTGCTCCCAAGTACCGTGAGATCGCTGTCGGACGTATCGAGGTTCGTCAGGTATATAAGATCTCCAACGTTGGTCTTGTTGCGGGTGCATATGTTCTCAGCGGCAAGGTAACAAGAGCGTGCCAGATAAGAGTTGTAAGAGACGGCATAGTTATTGCCGAGGATAAGATGTCCAGCCTTAAGCGTTTCAAGGACGATGCCAAGGAAGTTGCGGAAGGCTACGAGTGCGGTATCACCCTTGAAAAGTTCAACGATATCAAGGAAGGCGATATCTTCGAAGCATTTATCATGGAAGAATATCGTCCCGACTGATAAACACAGTGCGGAAAGGACGGCGCAGATATGCCAAACTTTAAGAATGCAAGATTATCCGAAGATATTAAGCGTGAGATCTCAGGACTTATCCGTGAGAGAATAAAGGACCCAAGAGTAAAGGACGGACTTGTTTCTGTTGTTCGTACCGAGCTTTCGGGCGATAATTCACACTGCAAGGTATATATTTCCCACCTTGACGGCATGGAGGCTTCAAAAAATGCCGTAAAGGGTCTGGAAAGCGCAGGGTGGATGATAAGAAAAGAAATTTCCAACAAGCTTCATCTGAAAAAATGCCCCGAGCTGAAATTCATTGCGGACGATTCCATTGAACATTCCGCTGAGATCGCAAAAATGCTTGAGGACATTGCGGAAGCTGAGGAAGAGACACAGTCCGAGGACGAATAATAAAGCCATGGAAGGCAGACAGCCGTAAGCTTGCGGCTGTCAGAAAGGTGGTCATAGGTTTGAACAGTGATAAAAAGGTTGAAAGCATAACAGTTCTTGAAGCTGCAAATTTTCTGCTTAAAAATGACAATTTTTATATCCTTACCCATGTTAATCCTGACGGAGATGCTATGGGCAGCGGATTCGGACTTTGCAGAGCACTGAGAGCTGTGGGCAAAAAGGCGAATGTCCTTTGCTCCGACCCCTTTCCCAAGAGATATTCCTATCTTTACAACGGCTATGAGCCTCAGAAGTTCGTTCCCCAGACTATAGTTTCAGTAGATCTGGCGGATACGAACCTTTTCGGAAAGGCTCTTTCCGTTTATGCGGACTTTGTTGACCTGGCTATTGACCATCACATTTCCAACACGGGCTATGCCGCAAAAACTCTGCTCAACGGCAAGGCTGCGGCTGCCTGCGAGGTGCTTTTCGAGGTGTTCACCGAGGGCAAGTTCCCCATAGGTCTCCAGACTGCCGAGTGCCTTTACACCGGCATTTCCACAGATACAGGCTGCTTCCGTTTTGAAAATACCACTCCCAGATGCCATGAGATAGTGGCAAAGCTTATGGGATACGGTATCCCTTACGCAAAGATAAACCGTGAGCTGTTCGAGATAAAGAGCAGGGCACGCCTTACTGTAGAGCAGCACGTTATCAACTCCATGGAAATGTACCTTGATGACAAGTGCGCCGTTATTGCAGTTACCTCCGATATGATAGCGGAAACAGGACTTGCTCCCGAGGAATTTGAGGGACTGGCTTCCATTCCCATGCAGGTGGAGGGCGTTGAGGTAGGCGTTACCATCAAGGAAAAGGAGCCGGGCAAATTCAAGGTCTCCATGAGAAGTGCGGAGAGCGTGAATGTTTCTGAGCTTTGCGCAAAGCTTGGCGGCGGCGGACATATCCGTGCGGCTGGCTGTACTGTGGAGGGCAACCTTTCCCAGGTAAAGCTCAAGATACTTTCTGTTATTGCGCCTGCGCTGGGTTTTGATCTATGGCTGTCATGAGTGAGCTTAACGGTATCATCTGCGTTTATAAGCCTGTGGGCTTCACTTCCTTTGATGTTATTGCCAAAATGCGTGGTATCCTCAAAATGAAAAAGCTTGGTCATGCAGGTACTCTTGACCCTATGGCGGAGGGCGTTCTGCCTGTGTTTGCAGGCTGCGCCACAAAAGCGTGCGATATGCTTCCCGACCATGACAAGGTTTACCGTGCAGGCTTCCGTCTTGGCGTTACTACCGATACTCAGGACAGCAGCGGAACGGTCATTTCAGAAAATGACACACCTGTTTACAAAGACGGGCTTATATCTGCGGCAGAGTGCTTCAGGGGAGATATAATGCAGCTTCCTCCCATGTATTCGGCAGTTTCGGTCAACGGAAAAAGGCTTTATGAGCTGGCAAGACAGGGCAAGACCGTTGAAAGAGAGCCGAGACCTATAACCGTTTATTCCCTTGATATAAAGGAATATGATGAGCAGACACGCAGCGGAGTTATGGAGATATCCTGCTCAAAGGGTACATATATCCGCACCCTTATAAATGATATAGGGGACAAGCTGGGCTGCGGCGGAATAATGACATCTCTTGTGCGCACGGCTGCCTGCGGCTTTACTCTCGATGACTGCGTGACTATTGAGCAGCTCCAGCAGACTGCCGACGGTGACAGGGACTTCGGTAAATATCTTCTCCCCGTAGAAGCTGTTTTTGACTATCTGCCAAAGGTAAGACTGTGCGAGGCTCAGGAAAGAATGTACAGAAACGGGATACGCCTTGACGTTTCCCGACTTGATATTGATGATACGGCTTCGGAAAGATACGCAGTATTCGGCAGCAGCGGCGGATTTATCGGCACTGCCGTTATAATGCGTGACGAAGATCTTCTGAAAGTCGAAAAGAATTTTCTCTGATTTTTGAGGTGATTGCTTTGATCCTTCTGTCCGATGAGGAGCAGATAAACGGAAAATACACATCTGTTGCCCTTGGCGTTTTTGACGGAGTTCACAGGGGGCATAAAGCGGTCATTGACGCAGCTGCGGAAAATGCCGCAGCGAATGATCTCAGCGCCGCCGTATGCACTTTCAGGACTGCAACGGTGGATACCAAGGGCACAGGCTTTCGTCCCATTTACAGTGACGAGACCAAATGCCTGCTCCTTGAACACGAAGGGGCAGAGTATGTTTATATGCCCGATTTTTCCCGCATAAAGAATAATTCTGCCGAGGATTTTGTGAGAGATATCCTACGCAAAAAAATGAATGCCAAGACTGTGGTATGCGGCAGGGATTTCAGACTGGGCAGGGGAGCTTCCTGCACTGCTGAGGGACTGTCCGTGCTGTGCAGAGAAAACGGCATGGAGCTTATCGTAGTCGATGATATCACCGATAACGGCGTAAGGATATGCTCTTCCGATATAAGAAAGGACATTGCCGAGGGGGATATCGTTTCCGCAAACCGTCTGCTGGGGCATGATTATGCCATAACCGGCGAGGTGGTCAACGGCAATCATTTTGGTCGGCAGATGAATTTTCCCACCGCCAATCAGCGTATAGACAGCGGCTGTGTTCTGCCGAAATTCGGCGTGTATGCTTCCTATGCCATGATAGACGGAAAATTTTATAAGGGCGTTACCAATATCGGCGTGAAGCCTACAGTTGAGGTAGGCGATGCCCCTCATGCGGAGACATATTTTATCTCCTTTGACGGCGACCTTTACGGCAGGAACATAGTTCTGCGGCTGGTGGATTTTCTCCGCCCCGAAAAGCGGTTCCCGAGCATTGAAGCTCTCAGGAAGCAGATAGCAAGGGACACCGAGACCGTCAGAAGCAGAGAATACAATATATAAAAGTATATCTGATATTTTCAGAAAGGACTGTTTATAAATGGATACATCTAAGAAAATACGCACCAGATTTGCACCCAGCCCCACGGGTTTTATGCACATCGGCAACCTGCGTACAGCTATCTACACCTATATCATCGCCAAGAAGTACGGCGGAGATTTTATCCTCAGGATCGAGGATACCGACCAGGAAAGATACGTTGAGGGCGCAGTTGAAAAGATATATGATACCCTGAGAGTCTGCGGACTTAACTGGGACGAAGGCCCCGATATCGGCGGACCCGTTGGCCCTTACATTCAGTCCGAAAGAATGGGTATCTACAAGGAATATGCTCTGAAGCTCATTGAGTCGGGTCATGCGTATTACTGCTTCTGCACCAAGGAGAGAATTGACGCTCTTCACAAGGCTCAGCAGGAAGCTAAGGTATCCAATATGATGTACGACCGCCACTGCCGCAATCTTCCCAAGGAAGAGGTTGACAGGCTCCTTGCGGAGGGTACACCCTATGTTATCCGCCAGAAGATGCCTCTTGAGGGCAGCACTACATTCCACGATGTTCTTTACGGCGATATTACCGTTGAAAACGCTATCCTTGATGACCAGATACTTATCAAGGCTGACGGTATGCCTACCTATAACTTTGCAAACGTTATTGATGACCACCTTATGGGCATCACCCACGTTGTAAGAGGAAACGAGTATCTTTCCTCCGCTCCCAAGTACAACCTGCTTTACGAGGCATTCGGCTGGGATATCCCCGAGTATATCCACGTTGAGCATATCATGCGTGACGCACAGCACAAGCTTTCAAAGCGTGACGGTGACGCATATTTCGGCGATTTTGTTGACAAGGGCTTCTATGTTCCCGCTATCATCAACTATATCGCACTTCTGGGCTGGGCGCCCAAGGGCGAGAACGAGATATTCTCTCTTGACGAGCTGGTACAGGAGTTCGATATCTCGGGACTTTCCAAGTCTCCCGCAGTTTTTGATATCGTGAAGATGAAGGCTATCAACGCCGAGCATCTCAGACGTCTTTCCCACGACGAGTTCAAGGCTCTGGCACTTCCCTATATCCGTCAGACCTGCAAGCGTGAGGATATTGACATTGATGTTCTCGTAAAGACACTCCAGCCCAGAACCGAGCTTTTCACCGATATCCCCGAAAAGGTGGATTTCATTGACGAAATGCCCGAGTACAGCGATGAGCTTTACTTCAACAAGAAGATGAAGACAAACGCCGAAACAGGTCTTTCCGCACTGAAAATGCTTCTTCCCGTGCTCAAGAGCGTTGAGGACTGGAACGAGGAGAATATTCACTCCGCAATATTTGCTGAGATTGAAAAGCAGGGCGTAAAGAACGGATTTATGCTCTGGCCTCTCAGAGTTGCACTTTCAGGCAAGGCTCTTACCCCCGGCGGCGGAATCGAGCTTGCCGCAATTCTCGGCAAGGACGAGACCATCAGGCGTACAGAAGCTGCAATTACCAAGCTTGGCGGCTGAAAATACTCCGCTTTATCACTGCAGAAAGCATAAATTTGAAGATTTTTTCTGCATTAACGTGTACTTTTCACATAACTGACACATTGAAACGCTAAAATATCATTAACGAATTTGTGCAGTGATGCAGTAAAGTCATAGTGCGACTTTCGGAATTACAATTCTCACGGAGAGGAATGACTATAATGATCGAGGTTAAAAACCTTACCAAGCATTACGGCAGCAAAAAAGCTCTGGACGATATCTCGTTTACCGTAAATGACGGCGAGATACTGGGCTTTCTCGGCCCCAACGGTGCAGGTAAATCCACAACCATGAATATCCTCACAGGCTACATTTCCGCCACCGACGGAGAGGTGCTCATCAACGGGATAGACATTCTGGACGACCCCACAGCCGCAAAGAAGGAGATAGGCTATCTCCCCGAGCTGCCGCCCCTTTACCTTGATATGACTGTCAAGGAGTATCTCAGCTTTGTTTATGACCTTAAAAAGTGCAAGATACCCAAGCAGGCGCATCTTGAAGAGATCTGCAAGCTTGTAAAGATATCAGATGTCTATAACCGTGTCATCAAGCATCTTTCAAAGGGCTACAAGCAGCGTGTGGGCATGGCTCAGGCGCTTATCGGAAACCCCAAGATACTTATTCTTGACGAGCCTACAGTAGGTCTTGACCCTAAGCAGATACTTGATATAAGAAACCTTATCAAGAGGCTGGGAAAGAAGCATACCGTTATCCTTTCTTCCCATATCCTGTCCGAGATACAGGCAGTCTGCGACAGAATAGTTATCATCAATCAGGGCGTTATCGCAGCAGATGATACTACCGAAAACCTTACAAAAACCGTTTCCGACGATCTGCGCTACACCGCAAGGATCGACGGCCCCCGTGAAGAGATACTCAAGGTCATCGGCACAATTCCCGGCGTTAGGGAAGTTACTGCCGAGATGGAGAGAGAGCCCGGCGCTTACGATTACGAGATAGAGGTGGAAGAGGACTCCGATATCAGACGTGAGCTTTTCAAGCGCATTGCAGGCAGAAACTGGTATATGCTGGGTCTCAAGTCCAACGAAATGACCCTTGAAGATATCTTCCTTAAGATAACAATGGGCTCCGATGTCAAGATAAAGTCCAAGCCCGTTGACGAGGATACTCACAGAAAGCTGATGGAGCAGGTTGACGGTGCAGTTGCAGTGGCAAATGCAGTCGATATCGCAAACGCTGCTCAGTCCGCTCCCGATATCAATGAGTCCGACGGGGAAGAAGAGGAAAAAGCAGACGGAGGTGAAATGTAATGGGCGCAATTTTCAAAAGAGAAATGAAAGCATACTTTACATCACCCATTGCTTATATTTTTCTCGCAGTATTTTATATTATCACAGCCTTTTACTTCGTTAATATGAATCTGGCAAACGGTTCTACCGATATGTCCTATGTGTTTGCGGGAGTATTCGTTATTATGATGATACTTCTCCCTCTGCTGACCATGAGGCTTTTTGCAGATGAAAAGAAGCTCAAAACAGATCAGGGACTGCTCACCGCTCCCGTAAATCTCTTTGAGATAGTAATGGGCAAGTTTTTTGCAGCAACAGTCGTTTTCCTTGTGGGCATGGCAATATACATTCCCTATATCCTTGTGATACTGAAGCTTGCGGGAACGATCGCATGGGCTTCCGTTATCGGAAATCTTCTTGGACTGCTGCTTCTCGGCTGCTCATTCATTTCCATCGGAATATTCGTTTCCTCCCTTACAGAGCTTCAGATAGTAGCTGCCATCGTAAGCATCATCATCAACCTTGTGCTTTATATGATTGATGTTATCGCATCTACCGTAAGCATCGACATTCTTAAAAAGGTAATGGTCGCTATCGGCTTCTACAACAGATACACTGAATTTACTCAGGGTATCCTTAATATCACAAGCGTTGTGTTCTTTATCAGCACAATATTTATTTTCAACTTCCTTACCGTCAGGGTACTGGAAAAGCGCCGCTGGAGTTGATGCCTGACGGCTGACCGAATTGATGTTTACATCTGATGAAAGGAATGAAATAAATGGCTAAGGAAAAGAAAAATGCCGAGAATACAAAAAATACAGCCGTTTCCGCTGATGAGACCACCGAAAAGGCTGCAAAGAATAAAAAGGCATTCAATAAAAGAAAATTCAAGTACGGCTCCATTGCAACAGCCATTACAGTAGTGGTAATTGCAGTTGTCGTTCTTGTGAATGTTATTGTGAACATGGCATCTGACAAGGTGAATATGTCCATCGACCTTACCACCAACGGAAACTTCGAGATATCCCAGCAGACCATTGACTACCTCAATACTGTTACCGAGCCTGTTTCCATTGTATGTATGTCCGATGAGCTTACTTTCCAGACCTCCAACTACATTTATTATAAGCAGGCTTACGAGGTACTTAAAAAGTACTCAATCTACAATGACAACATAACACTCAAGTTCGTTGATATGGTCAAGGACCCTACCTATGCTGACCGCTACAAGGACAAGTACAAGGGCGAGATAAGCGCATACAGCATCGTAGTTGAAAGCGACAAGAGAATCAAGGTGCTGACTATACAGGATCTTTACAACACCGAAACACAGTTCGATTACTCTTCCTTTACTTCCTATGATGTTCCCGTTTCTTCCAAGGCGGAGCAGGAGATAACCTCTGCTATCATGTATGTTACCGACCCCGATCCTATGGAAGCAGTTCTTTTCAAGAGCGAGACATCGGGTACTTCCTACGACAATATCAATTCTCTTCTGGCTGCAAACGGCTATGAGGTAACTGAGATAGATCCTCTGGTGGATACTATCCCCGAGGACGCAGATATCGTTGTTATTGATGCGCCCCTTAACGATTACGATACCAACGTGATTGATATGCTCTATGATTTCCTCGACAACGGCGGAAATCTTGGCAAGAACCTTATCTATCTTGCAGACTACACCCAGAAATCTACCGCAAACATTGACGCATTCCTTGCTGAATGGGGCATAAAGGTAGAGGACGGCGTAGTAGGCGACCAGGACACCAACAATCTCCAGGGTCAGAGCTACTATGTTGTAAGAAACTACATTACCGACAATGATTATTCGGGAAATGTTGCACAGACAGCTCTTCCCGTTATTGATTACCAGTCCAGACCCATTACTCTCCTGTTCGACTCCAAGGATACCAGAAGCACAGTTGCGCTTCTCCAGACCAAGGACACAGGCTTTGTGATGACCGAGGATATGCAGGCTGATATCCAGAACGGCAACACTCCCAATATCGTAAACGGAGTTCAGACCACTATGGCTCTGGGCAGAAAGTACGTTTTCGACAGCGACAACAATATGGTATTCAGCAATGTCCTTGTTATCGGTTCTTCCGAGACAATGGACGAGGCTTTCACCTCCACCACTTACTATAACAACGGCGATTATTTCGTTTCCGTACTCAACACCATGGCAGGCAAGAACAGCGGTATCTCCATCGTTGCAAAGGATCTTTCCGCAGCAACATTCGATATCGACAAGGGCACAGTAAGCAGATATATGGTTCTGTTCGTGTTCGTTATTCCTCTTGCAGTGCTTATCGTAGGTGCAGTGGTATTTATCAGAAGGAGAACTAAGTAATGAAATCGAATGTCAAGCTTCTGATAATCGGTGCAGTGGTGCTGGTGATGCTCATCGGTGCAATAGTTGCTCTTACAGTTCTGGGAAAGGACGACGAGGCTCAGGAGGCGGAGGAGACTACCGCCACCGAGACCCTCTCCCGTCTGCTTTATGAAAAGGATTCTTCCCTTATAAGCGATATCCATGTGAAGAACGAAACAGGGGAGTACGATATCGTCAAGTACGATGACAGCTCTTGGTTCGTCAAGGATTTTATCGGCGTGCCTCACAGCACAGTGGCGATTCAGGATATCCTGAGCGCTGCTTCAAGCCTTACAGCAGATCAGACAGCCTCGGACAATGCAGAAGACCTTTCTGTTTACGGACTGGCCTCCCCCCGTGCTGATGTTACAATTACCTTTGACGACAGCTCCAAAACTGTTAAGGAGATACTTGTAGGCTCAGATTCACCCTCCGCAGGTCTTACCTATGTATGCTTCAAGGGCGAGAACACTGTTTATGCCGTTGATACATCTGATATCGACTGCTATCTCAACGAAAGCTTTGACTTCCTTGCCAAGACAGTTTACACTGCCAAGCAGGCAGAGGACGAAAATGACACTGCCGACTATACCAAGATAAATAAGCTGACCATTTCCCGCAAGGATATCGACTATGATATCGTGCTTGAGTATGATACCCGTCAGGACGATGAAAATATTGTTTCGGGAAATTCGGCTACTCACGTTATGACAAGCCCCGTTCAGCTGGATCTTAACCCCGATACTTCCTATGATGTGCTCAACGATGTGTTCAACCTTACAGCGACCGATATTGCTGTTGTTGCTCCCACAGATGAGATCATGGCACAGTTCGGACTTGACGATCCCTTTGCTGAGGTGGATTTCGATATCGTAGGCGGAAACTTCAAGCTCCTTATCGGCAATGAGTACGTTGACAGCGACGGAAAGGTGCTGGGAAGATACTGCTATGCTGACGGCATCAACATGATATATATGTTCAATACCGACACTATCCCTTGGGCAACTGTAATGCCGCTTGATATCTCCATGACTATGATAACAAGCACATACATCTACAGCATCAGCTCAATAGATGTGGCAACCGCCGACAGCAGCACTCATTTTGAGCTTAACAGCGATTCTTCCGATTTTCAGGTCAAGTGCAGCGACGGTGACGTTACTGCCGATAACTTCAAGAGCTTCTACCAGTTTATTCTCCGTGCCCCTGCTGAGGAGCTTTATCTTGAAGAAACCGATGCTCCCGCTGATATCACCATAACCATCACCCACCAGAGTGGTACGGACAAGATCGAGTTTATCAAGTCCGATGACCGAAAGACTATTATCCGTCTTAACGGCAGAACAAGCTTCAAGTGCAGAACAGCATATACCTCACGTCTCATTGAAAATCTGGGACATCTGCTTAACGGCGAGAATATGGTGGATACCTGGTAAACAGCGGCAGATTGCGGCATATTTTTCAGTAGCGGAGTGCTATAATGATATTATTCGGGCTGTAAAGAACTCTTATAAAAAATTTCCAAAATATGAAAAAACTACTTGATTTTTCTGTATATTTGTGTTATAATGTATTAAAGAGATAAATGCAGCAAATTCTGTGATATAAGGAGGAACAGCTATGAACGACGCAGCAGAGGTCAAGACAAAAAAATCCGACTTCTTCACTTACAAGGGTTATCCGCTGGTGAGAAAAGGTGACGAAATTTACTACGGCAATATGTACGACTCTTATGTTATAATGATGCAGATCATTGAAAAGACTAAAGTTGGCAATCTCGACGTTGCCAGCAAGGTAAGGATATACAAAATGGCTACCGACGAAAAGCTCAATCCCGTTGAGGCTATCGTCAAGCAGAGCGAAAAGAGCAGTCTTTATGAGGCTCTTGATATCGCATATATCTGGCTTACAAGATAAAACAGCATACCTTAAAAGGCGGCAGATGATGCCGCCTTTTTTATGCCTGATTTTTTTATCACCATTTTGCTGCCGCAGCATAATATGAACTATGAAGGCAAGACAAAGCGAAAACGTCGCTGAAAGCCTTCAGGGAACACATATCAGCAAGATATGCTCCCAACAATACATTTTTCAAAGGAGAGTTTTATTATGAACTGCAACTGCAACGGTGGATTTGGTGGAGGCAACTGCTGCTGGATTATCATTATCCTTATCGTTCTCTTCTTCTGCTGCGGCAATGGCTGCAACGGCGGCAACATCTGCGGCTCAGGCTGCTGATAATTTCGATACGGGCTGTATCATCTAAAAAAATGCCGCAGGGAGACCTGCGGCATTTTTCATGTTGAAAAGTATATCTTAATATCTGTTGTCGTAAACTCTTGTGGATTTCTTTTCGCTTCTGGGGAGGTCGCCGATGGCAACGGGCTTTGCATTAACGGTTATACCGATCTTGCCCTTGAAGCCCTCAACGATCCTGTGCTCCAGCTCGTACTTGTTAACGCCCTCTTCTGCTTCAACATAAAGTGTGCAAATGTCCTTGCCCTCAAGGTGGTCGATAACGAACTGATACTCGCTTGATGCGCCATCAACGTTTTTGAGAAATTCCTCGATCTGGCTGGGGAAGATGTTGACACCCTTGACCTTGACCATATCGTCTGTTCTTCCGAAAATGGTGTCAATTCTGGGGCGCTCGCAGCCGCAGGAACATTTTCCCGGGATAATTCTTGTAAGGTCGTGTGTGCGGAAGCGGATAAGGGGAGCGCCCTGCTTTTTGAGAGTGGTGATGACAAGCTCACCAACCTCGCCGTCAGGGAGATTTTCGCCTGTAACGGGGTCAACTATTTCAAAGTAAAGGTAATCATCCCATACATGAATGCCGTTGTGCTCGCCGCAGCTTACGCCGATACCGGGGCCGTAAACCTCAGTAAGACCGTAAATATCGTAAAGTTCAATGCCAAGCTCCTTGGATATTCTGTCTCTCATCTTCTCGCCCCAGCGCTCTGAGCCGATAATGCCCTTTTTCAGCTTTATCTTATCGGAAATTCCACGCTTTGCGATCTCCTCAGCAAGGAGAAGCGCATATGAAGATGTGGCACAGAGAACGGTTGACTGCATATCCTCCATCATTTTGAGCTGCTTGTCAGTGTTGCCGGGACCCATGGGGATAGCCATTGCGCCCAGTCTCTCGCAGCCCAGCTGGAAGCCGATACCCGCAGTCCACAAGCCATAGCCTGGGGTTATCTGAATCCTGTCCAGATTGGTGATGCCCGCCATACGGTAGCAGCGCTCAAACATTATAGCCCAGTCCTCAACGTCCTTCTTGGTGTAGGGGATAATAACTGGAGTGCCCGTTGTGCCCGAAGACGAGTGGATACGTACTATCTCCTCATCGGGAACTGCCTGAAGTCCCAGAGGATAAGCGTCTCTCAGGTCGCCCTTCCATGTAAAGGGGAGCTTTTCAAAATCCTCCTGAGATTTTATGTCATCAACGTTGATTCCCTCCAGCTTATGCTTGTAAAAACATTCCTGAGAGGTGAGCTTTCTGAGCTGCTCCTTGATAAGAGCAAACTGCTGTTCATTCATTTTCATATTGTGAGTGACCTGCCTTTTATAAATCTATAAAACCGCCGAACTCAGATAGGGCATCAGAAGCCTGCAATCTGAGTAAGTGTTTTTTCCATTTCTGTTTTGTCTGAGCTGAATTCGATAGCAGTTTCGTATGAAATAACGCCTCTCTTGTAAAGTCTGCCAAGGGTGTCGTTGATGGTGCACATTCCCTGACGTGCGCTGGACTGCATGGTGGATTCGATCTGAGGTATCTTGTTGGAACGGATAAGATTCTTGATAGCGTCGTTTCCTACCATTATCTCAAGAGCTGCAACACGTCCGTTTCCGTCAGCAGTGGGGACAAGTGTCTGAGCGATAACGCCCTGTATCATGTTTGCCAGCTGAGAACGTACCTGCTCCTGTGCATGGGGAGGGCAGGCGTCAATGATTCTGTCCATAGTCTGCGCAGCACTTGATGTATGTAATGTGCCGAATACCAGATGACCTGTTTCTGCGGCAGTCATTGCCAGGGAAATAGTCTCATAGTCACGCATCTCACCTACGAGGATAACATCGGGGTCTTCACGGAGAGCACTTCTCAGGGCGTTGCTGAAAGAATCAACATCTCTGCCGACTTCACGCTGGTGGATAGTTGCCTTTTCCTGAGTGTATTTGTATTCAACGGGGTCTTCGATAGTGATAACGTGGCAGGCACGGTTCTTGTTGATATAGTCAATGATAGCTGCAAGAGTGGTTGATTTACCTGAACCTGTAGGACCGGTTACAAGGATAAGACCTCTGCGCTTCTGAGCAAGCTCGGTAAGAACGGGAGGCATTTTCAGTTCTTCAAGTGTGGGTATCTTGTTATTGAGAAGTCTGATACAGCAGGCAAGTCTTCCGCTCTGGCGGAATACGTTGACACGCTGTCTTGCACCGTTTTCAAGCTCAAAGCTGAAATCGATGTCATTTCCCTCAGTAAGAAGCTTCTCCTGGTCGGCTGAAAGAATTGAGAGAATGGTGCGGTTTACTACCATATCGCTGAGCTCGCCGAACTTTCTCAGCTCACCGTTTACACGTACAACTGTGGGAGCGCCGACTGTAAGATGAATATCAGAAGCATTGAGCGCTCTTGCTTCCATAATAAAATCTTCAAATGTCATATATAGCTGTTCCTTTCAAATTACTTGATATTAAACTGTATTCCGCTGGCTGAAAGATATACTTCGTTGGACATATTTGCTATTCTCTGGTTAACTGCGCCGAGAATTTCTCTGAAAGCAGCCTGTGCAGGGTCAGCGGGAGTTACGGAGAAGCCTGTTTCAAGGGTGATTATTATCATGCTGCCGTCCTTGATCATAATAGTGTCATACATTTCGGTAACATCACCTATGATCTTCTTCTCAATCTCTTTTTTCAGCTCGTCCGTCATGGCGGAAGCATCGGGGCACATTTCCTTGATGGTATTTGATGTGTATGCTGCCAAACTGTCAAAAATAACGAACTTATGGTCAGTAAAATATGAAGCGGGAGCGCTTGTTACATTTGTTTTAATGTCCCATTCAACATAGTTCTGCTTGTTTCCGTACTCGATACGGTGCATAGTGTCAGCGTCAACAGCGTCCGATGTGCGCAGGTAAAGAACATAATCGCAGGCTGCAAAATATGAAACAGCCCATCTTGACTTGCCGCTTGCCGCTCCTCCTGTTATCAGGATAGTTTTTGACATTGATATCATCCTTTCAGTATATAAATAGGGGCATAAAATAACGTTTATTGTTAGTACCTTTTCCATATTATACCATTATTTTTTATACTTGTAAATAGTAAATTTAACATTTAATAAAAAAAATATCACAGTAGTGGTGCTTGCAGAGCAAAATGTTGAAACTGGTTAACAAATTTGACAAGAAAAATCTCATGTGATATAATCAGTTTAAATGAAAAATGATGTGGCGGGAGAAAATGGCATTATGACAGCTGATGAAATGTATGCGGTTTATGACGGGGTGACATATGCTCTTGAAAGCGTTACGCCAAAGACGGGTTTAGCAGCACTGAAAAAGAATGAGCATGGGAAAACCATCATATTTAATGTGCCTAAGTCTGAGATAACCGCAGCGTGGCTTGTTCATAAGATACCGATCTACGGCAAGCTTCGCTGCGATAATATCACCCTTTCGGGCAGCAGATGCTTTATCACCGCTTCCGTAATATGCCCGAAAAGTGAAGAGGGGAGCAGGAGAGCTGCACAGCTTAAAAGTCTCGGCTTTGAATGTTTTGCCTGTGATGAGGCTGCGGATACAGCCTGCTATATAAAGCAGACGGATATTTCCGATGCCATGCTTGAGTTTGATGAGAGCGTATCGGACATCAATATTATGAATTTTATTTAATTTTAAGGGGCTGCCGCATTTAAGCTGCGACAGCCCCTTTTATTATATGCCTATTATTTTTCATTCTTGTCGCAGTATGCGATTCCCAGACCTACTGTGGACATATAGCATCTGCCGTAAACGTTCATATCGCCCACAACAAATTCGCCGTTTCCTGTGCCGCCGAACTGGTGAAGGTCATCGTTTACTCTTACCCATGTCTCGCCCTCGTCCTCGGACATATAAATGCCCTTTACATCACTGTCCTTGGGAGTGCCCCATACGTAGATAACATAAGGATCGCCGTCATTCTTGGGTTTGCCCAGTCCAACTGCCTCGCAGAACTTGAGACCGTTCACAAGAGTAATGTTCTCGCCGTGGTCGGTGGTCTTGAGAAGTCCGCTTCCGCCGCCGGGGATATAAACTGTGCCCTCAATGTCGGGAGCAACTGCCAGGCGCTTGTAGGTGCTCATGGTATCGAACTTTCTCTTGAAGGACTTGCCGCCGTCGGAGCTTACATAAAGTATGCTGTTTGCACAGCCGTAAACATAATCCTTGTTAACAGGGTCGCCGATGAGATATACGCCCTGGCTGCCGATGATACCCTCGACCTTTTCCCAGGTGCTGCCCCAGTCCTCGGTGCGGTATGTAAAGTTTGAATTGGAGGGGCTCCAGATAAGAGCGGAGCCGTCAGCTGTAAGAGCGACCTTGCCCTTGTAGTAAACCTTGCCCTCTTCGGGAGAATTTGTGATATCAGTCCAGTTCTTGCCGCCGTCTGTGGAGTAGCAGAGGAGCTGATTGCTCTCATCGCCGCCGACCTTTACCCAGATGTTGTGGTCAAGGGCTGCAATGGCGATGCTGGTGGTGGAGCCTATCTGCCTTGTGTGGCGCTCGCCTGAGGTGAAGATATCCTCGTGAGTGAAGCCGTCATAGTCGCCGATAGCGGATACAAGGGGATAATCCTTGTAGGAAACTATATCCTCGGGAACAACTTCCTCAATGCCCTTTGCTTCAAAATAGAATTCTGGAGACTCGTCCCAGATATTGTCGCAGGCGAAGATACCATTGCCTGAGTTTACAAGAATTCTGTTGGAGTCGCCGCTGTCCATGGCAAGGGAGCTGCACCAGTGGATAGCCGCATTGTATATCCAGTCCATGCCGTTTGTTGACATGGTGTATTTGCCGTCAAGGTTTTCCCAGGTTTCTCCGCCGTCAGTGGTGCGGAAGAACTTGTCGCCGAATGCGCCGTTGGGCTGCTCTGTCCATACCTCGGAGGTAACGAGAACCATGTTGTCGTCATTGGTGGGGTCGATAACAATATCGCCCACAGTCCAGTTGACTACCTGAATTTCCTCGCTTGTACCTGCATCGGCATTGAACTTGTAGAGAGTACCCTGAGTGGAGTTCCAGGGACCTTCGTGGTTGCCGTAGGAAACGTAAAGATTGCCCTTGGAATCAAGGTCAAATCTCTGAGGCATAAACTTCTGAGCCTTTTCATCGATTCCGGGGAGAACACTCCAAGTTTCGCCTGCGTCATCGGAGTAGTAGATGTTATCTGTCTTTGACTCGGAAACGCCTGCGTAAATGCGTGTAGTCTTGCCGTCAGCGGACTTTGAGCCGTCGAACGTTATAATGTTGATGCCGTTCTCGTTCTTGGTGGAGTTTACGGGGAAAGAAGCAACGGATTCCCATGTTTCTCCGCCGTCAGTGCTGCGTATCATACCGCCTGTTCTGCCGCCGCAGTAGATGATGTCGCTGTTATTGGGGTCAACGGCAATTCTCTCACCGTTTCCTCTGCCCATGCCGTTGCCGTGTACCTTTATCTTGTCGCTTACATCTATCTGCTTGAAGTGTGCACCGTAGTCATGTGATACCATTATACATGTCTTGGCATTGCTGAAATAAGATGTTCCCGCAATGAGATAAACATTAGCCGCATTCTGTGGGTCAACAGCTATGCCGTCGATTCCCAGCAATCCCTTGTCGTCCTCGGATATCTCATAACTGAGGCTTATCCACTGCTGAGCGTCATTATCCCATCTGTAAGCGCCGCCTACGTCTGTTCTTGCGTAGAAAAGCCCAGGCTCGCAGGTGCTTATGATGCCTGTTACAAATCCACCGCCGCCGATAGCGACCTGACCGTATGACCAGTCGGGATTTACATAAAGGCTGTCATCGGTATTTTCCGCTGCCAGTTCTTCCGACTGACCTGTGGTAGTTTCTTCTTCTGTGGTGTTTCCGCTGTCACTGCAGGCTGTAAGCGCCATTGATGACATTGCCATCATAAAGGCAGTGAGCAGGGAAGCTGTTCTTTTTAAGCGTGACTGCATTTTCATATTCTCCTTCTGATAAATTTATCATTCCTGAGACGTATCATTTTTTTCGGGATATCTTCTGCCTGAAGATCCAATGAGAATATTATATCATTATTCTGCACATAAGTCAATCGTTTACATACTGATTTTTTTATCTGATATTTATAATTTTGCTTAGAATATATGGTAAGAATGCAGAATATATTGTGAAGAGGACAAAACGTTCCAACGAAAGGATGGTTTACAGTGAATTTGAAAGTCAATAAAGAACCCGTGAGATTTACCGAAAAAATATGCGGCTGCACTCAGGAGCAGTCCATAGAGCTGGATTATGTTCTGCCTGATTACTATCCCGAGATATTCAGGATAATCAAGTGCTGTGCCGAGCCAAAGATAACCTCCTGTGCGGCAAACGGCGACAGGATAACCTACGAGCTTACCGTCTGCCTGAAGATAATTTACTGCTCTGAAAACAGCTCCCGTCCTGAAGCTATTGACCAGAAGCTCGTTTACAGCAGAACGGTCAATCTTGACAGAAGTGTTGATTCTCCCTCGGTCTATATTTCCGCTGAGGCTGACCATGTCAACTGCCGTGCCGTGAACCGCCGCAGAATAGATATAAGGGGAGCGGTCACTATCAGCATCAACGCATTCGGAGACTGCGAGACAGATGTGGTAAGCGAGGTATTTGGTGGAAATGTCCAGCTAAAGACCCGCAGCTGCCTCTGTCCCTCGTCCATTATCCGAACAAGCAGGCGTGTTACTGTTTCGGACGAATTTGACCTGGGAGCGGACGCACCTCCCATCGGCAGTATCCTCAGAGCTTCCGCCGAGATAGTTTCTTCCGATAAAAAGACTATCGCCAGCAAGGTCGCTGCCAAGGGCGAGCTTAAAATAAGCATTGCATATGTTCCAGCAGGTGGAGAGGACAGCAATGTGTGCTGTATGCAGTTTTCCATGCCATTCTCACAGCTTGTGGAGCTTGAAGGTATGGACGATACGTACGACTGCCGCATAAGCAGCTCGGTCATTTCCTGCGATATTATCCCACGCTCCGAGGGTGACGGCGAGTCACGCAGCATTGAGTGCGAGGTTTTGCTTTTCATCGATTGCACAGCTGTCAGAATGTCATCCTACAGTATTGCCTGCGATGAATATTCCACCTCTCACAGCTCATCGCATACCTGCACTTCAGTAAAAACGGCGCTGGAGCCTGTGAACGTTGAAAGCTCACTTATCGTAAAGGGCATCTGCGAAAATAAGGACAGCCCCATTTCGGTAGTGTACGACGCATGGTGTACGGTATCAAAGCTGAGGGCTGTTATCACTGACGGAAAGGCAATGGCTGTGGGTACTGCCGTGCTTTCCGTTATGGGCAGGACTGAAAGCGGCGATTTTATCATCTGCGAGACCGATGTTCCCATTGAGGAGGATCTTACCGCAGCCGCAGGACTTGACGGAAAAGCTCTTACTGCCGATGCGGATATCAGGCTGGTCTTCTCGGTGATATCCTGCGGATATACCATTTCCGATGAAAACAAGGCGGAGATAAAGGCTGAAGTAGCCGCAAGGGGACAGATAACCGGCTATGATATCGTGGAAGCCATTACCGATATTGCCGTTGACGAGGATTCTCCCCGTGAGAAGAACGACGAATATGCTCTCAGGCTGTACTTTGCCGAGGAGGGCGAGGAGCTGTGGGGCATTGCCAAACGATACGGTGCAGCTATTTCCAGAGTGATAGAAGAAAATGAGCTTGACGGAGACGTTATCAGGGAAGGCAGAATGCTGCTTATCCCCATTGCGTGACAAGAAAGGAAATATGCAGATATGGTTAAAAATGATATTTACACCGATATTGCCAAGCGTACCGATGGCGATATCTATATAGGTATAGTAGGGCCTGTCCGCACAGGTAAATCCACGTTTATAAAGCGGTTCATGGAACAGCTTGTCATTCCCAATATCGAAAGCGATTTTCGCAGGGAGCGGGCTGTTGATGAGCTTCCCCAGTCTGCTGCGGGAAAAACCATTATGACCACCGAGCCTAAGTTCATACCTGAAGAGGCAGCAGAAGTAGTGGTAGGGGAGAACGCAAGGTTCAATGTCCGCCTTATCGACTGCGTGGGATATATTGTCCCCAGCTCTATCGGATACATAGAGAATGAAGCTCCCCGAATGGTAATGACTCCGTGGTTTTCGGAAGAAGTGCCATTTAACATGGCGGCAGAGGTTGGTACAAGAAAGGTCATTACCGAGCACAGCACCATCGGTCTGGTTATCACTACCGACGGAAGCATTTCCGATATTCCCAGAAGCGAATACGAGGAATCGGAGCAGAGGGTGATAAGCGAGCTTAAATCCATAAACAAGCCCTTTGTTGTGCTGCTCAACTGTGTTGACCCCAAAAGCAGTAAAACTGCGGAGCTGTGCGCTTCAATGTCGGAAAAATACGGCACGCCCGTAATGCCCGTGAACTGCCTTGATCTGAACGGTGAGGATATCGAGAATATCTTAAAGCAGGTGCTTTTCAGCTTTCCCGTAAAGGAAATAAACATTTCCATGCCCAAGTGGATAACAGAGCTTCCCAAGGGTCATTGGCTGAAAAACGAGATATTCGACACCATTCGTGAGGCGGCAAAGGACGTTAAGACCGTCCGTGATGCCAGAGGTATAGTGGATAAGGTGCGCCGCTGTGAGGATATCACCTATTCGGACGTGCGGAATATCGACCTCGGCAAGGGCAGCACCGATATTTCTGTTACCTTAAAAAGCGAGCTTTTCTACAGGATCCTCGGCGAGACAACGGGTATCGAGATAAAAAGCGAAAGCGACCTGCTGCCTTTGCTCAAAAAGCTTACCGATATCAGGCGTTCCTATGAAAAGATAGAGAATGCTCTGCGTGAGGTCGATGCCACGGGCTACGGCATCGTAATGCCCACCATTGACGAGCTTACGCTGGAAGAGCCTGAGATAGTCCGTCAGGGCGGAAAATACGGTGTAAAGCTCAGAGCGTCGGCTCCGTCTATCCACATGATGAAAGCGAATATCATCACTGAGGTAAGCCCCATTGTGGGCAGCGAGAAGCAGTCGGAGGAGCTTGTCATGTACCTCCTGCGTGATTTCGAGGAAAATCCCGGCAAGATCTGGGAGTCCAACATTTTCGGCAAATCCCTGCATGAGCTTGTTAATGAGGGACTGCACAACAAGCTTTATAGAATGCCCGTTGATGCACGACTGAAGCTTCAGGAAACGCTGGAACGGATAATCAACGAGGGCTGCGGAGGACTTATCTGCTTCATTCTGTAAAAAAATCCTCCGAAACTCTTGACAAAATCAAAACACCGTGCTATACTGTTTATTGTAATATTTCAAATGCTATGACAGGAAATAAACCCGCAGCTTCTTTTCCAGAGAGCCGCAGCATTGGTGAAATGCGGTACTGAACTTCGGTTATACTCGTCCTTGAGCAGTCGGCTGAAAGCATATGCAATTAGGCTTGAACGGGTTCTCCCGTTACAGAGATGCGCATTGTCAGATGCGAAATGAGGTATTGCAGGCAACTGTGATACGAATGAGAGTGGTAACACGGGTAAATTCAGCTCGTCTCTCGAAGCATAGGCTTCGTGAGGCGGGCTTTTTGTTTATGCGAAAGGAGGCGGCTGCCATGCTATCTGACCTATGTGGTTTATTACGATCAAATAAGGACCGTCTCTCTGACGGAAACAACAATTTTACAGGAGGAAATTACAATGAACGCATCTAAGTACACAAGAGGATATTTTATGCCCCCCGTTGAGTGCATGAAGTGGACAAAGAAGGAATATATCGACCACGCTCCCATGTGGTGTTCCGTTGACCTGAGAGACGGAAACCAGGCTCTTATCATTCCCATGAGCCTGGAAGAAAAGCTGGAATTTTTCAAAAAGCTGGTAGATATCGGCTTCAAGGAGATAGAGATAGGCTTCCCCGCAGCTTCCGAGACAGAATATGAGTTCTGCCGTGAGCTTATCGAAAGAAACATGATACCCGATGATGTGAGGATACAGGTGCTCACTCAGGCAAGAGAGCATATTATCGCAAAGACCTTTGAAGCTCTTGCAGGCTGCAAGAACGCTGTGGTTCACCTCTACAACTCTACTTCCGTTGCACAGCGTGAGCAGGTATTCAGAAAGAGCAAGGAAGAGATAATCAAGATAGCTGTTGAGGGTGCAAAGCTCTGTGCTGAGTACAGAGAAAAGACTCCCGGCAACTTTATTTTCGAGTATTCTCCCGAAAGCTTCACAGGCACAGAGCCTGAGTTCGCACTGGAGATATGTAACGCCGTTATTGACGTGTGGAAGCCCACTCCCGATAATAAGGTCATCATCAATCTGCCTGTTACCGTTGAGCTTTCCATGCCCCACGTTTATGCTTCTCAGATAGAGTATATGAGCGATAACCTCCACGACAGAGAGAATGTTATCATCTCCCTCCACCCCCACAATGACCGTGGCTGCGCAGTTGCGGATGCAGAGATGGGTCTGCTGGCAGGCGGCGACCGTATCGAGGGTACCTGCTTCGGAAACGGCGAGAGAACAGGTAACGTTGATATCGTAACACTGGCTATGAATATGTATTCTCAGGGCGTTGACCCCCAGCTGGACTTCTCCGATATGCGTTCTCTCGTTGAGATATACGAAAGAGTTACCCGCATGAAGGTAAACGAGAGAAGCCCCTACGCAGGCAGACTGGTATTTGCCGCATTCTCAGGCTCTCACCAGGACGCTATCGCAAAGGGCATGAAGTGGAGAGAGGAAAAGGATCCCGAGCACTGGAACGTTCCTTATCTTCCCATCGACCCCATGGATGTCGGCAGAGAATACGAGGGCGATGTTATTCGTATCAACTCCCAGTCCGGCAAGGGCGGTATCGGCTACATCATGGAGCAGATGTTCGGCATAGATATGCCTCCTAAGATGCGTGAGAACTTCGGCTATGCTGTCAAGAGCGTTTCCGACCATGCTCACAAGGAGCTTATGCCTTCCGAGATCAAGCAGATATTCTTCGATAAGTACGTAAATATCGAGACAAACTTCAAGATAGACGAGGTTCATTTTGTACAGAAGAACGGCATCACAGCAAGCGTTACCATCAACAAGGACGGAAAGCCCGTGACCTGCGAAGCAGTGGGCAACGGCCGTCTGGACGCAGTTTCCAATGCTGTCAAGAAGGAGCTTGGTCTGGAATATACCCTTATCACATATCAGGAGCACGCTCTTGAGACCAGTTCCCAGTCTCAGGCTGTGGCATATGTTGGTATCGAGACCAAGAACGGCGTATTCTGGGGCGCAGGCATCAATACAGATATCATCGACGCTTCCGTATCCGCTCTTGTTTCCGCTATCAATAACAGCGGAATAGTCGGCTGATAAAAACATCAGGCTGTGACCTGCCGTTCGCCTGACAGGTCACAGCTGAAATTTAATTGAGTTTAATGCAGTTTTAATCTGTTTTTTGTTATTTCTCTTGACAGGATATGTTAAAATATTGTATAATCAAACTGTACTGTTATATCCGACCGATAGGTGCGGTGATGTACAATATTATAAAACGGTGGCGATCATTAACCTATGATTTCAGGAATGAATACTTTGGTCGAAGTTATTTCCGCAGACATCAACCGCCTGACGGAGGATCTGCTGGAGGATCATTCTGCCCGTCTGTTTTCACGGGGCGGTCATTTCAACAAAAGTCAGCTCATACCTGTCTATTTCCTGCTTATTTCGGGCTGCTATGAGGAAGATACCTACAATAATTTCCTTTACAGCCTGCGGGACGATATAAAAAAGACCAACCGACCCTTTGCATTTATCGACACTCCTCTTGAAGAGCCAGGAGCGGCTGCCGAATATATGCTTTCGGGCATTGATACAAGCTGCAGCGGCTCAGTGATATCGGGACTGTGCGGTCAGGTAAATATCAACAGCGACCCCGGAAGAACTCAGCTTGCCCAAAAGGTGCTGGGAGATATGCTCTCATGCAGCAGGACAGATGTGCTTGATATCGGAATGTCGCTGGTGTATAAGTTCAATATCGTGGCAAATGCTATTGAAACGGGAACTTCCGATGATATCCCCATAGTGATGTATTACGGAAATCCCACTCCGAAAGATGTGCTGTTCCTTTGCTTTATGCAGCGCAGCGGATTTGATGTGATATGCGTATCGCCCGATAAAAGCTGCGAAAATGCTTTTGAGGTATGTCCCTTTGCGGATAAGCTCCAGAAGATAGAGCTGCCCATGTCAAGAAATATCACGCCTTTCCCTCAGAAGCTTGTCAAAACAAAGATAGCAACGGTGGCATATAACGCCGAGCGTGAGCTTGATACCATGCTTTACGGCGGAGATACAATTTTCCGTGACAGGCAGTTTGACAAGATGGATTCAGTGGTGCTGAAAACCACATTTGATGAAATAAGCATACTGTGGGATCAGCCTGCAAAATTCCGTTCAGGCTTTGCGGTAAGAGGGGACAGGGTAATAGTTCCGACCATATTTGCAAAGGTGAACGGCGTTGATGACGGCAATCTGAAGGATTACTGGAATATGACGGAGGATCTGCTTACTCCCGATTCCATTTACATCATCAAGTCACCGTCATATAAGCGGCCCGGGCTTAACGTTACACGAATATACGCACCGTATCATGACGGCAACAAGCTGAATATTCCCGAGCTGATGCGCTCGCCGCTGAATAAATACGGCTTCCTTTCCGAAGCGCTCCAGAACCTTATTATGGAGAAGATGCAGGCGGCTATCGACGACGGAATGCTGGAAATGGATAATCCTGCCGAAACTGTGGATTACATCATGTATGCAGGTCTCAACCTTGACAGACGTGTGCTTCAGCTTTTGCAGAAGTATGATTATACAAAGGATATCCCGAAGTTTGTGGTGGTAGATGCGATAGAGGAGCCTTTCTCAAAGCTTGAATGTACTCAGCTGCTGCTGTTTTCATATCTGGGCTTTGATGTGCTGATACTTTCTCCGTCAGGCTACCGTGATATTGAAGCATACGTCTCCGATGATGCTTTCGAGACACATACCATGAATCAGTTCCCGTATAATGTTTCTGTGCCGAGATTCAAGATCCCGACACAGCCAAGAGTGAAAAAACAGAATAACGGACTTTTTAAAAATTTATTTAAGAAAGGGCGATAAATATTATGGCATTACAGTTTACACCATCAGATGAGAAGAAGAGCGACGTTATCCCTGCGGAGGCTACCGTAGTTGACACAGCGGAGGCTTCCAAGGAGCTTAATCTCAAAATAACCGAACCTCAGACCTATTCCATAATCGACACAGCCAACGAGCTGAAGCAGGAGCTTGCTTCCAGCGAGGAGATCGACAAGCTTGTAAGCACTATCAACGCAAATGACCCCAACTCCATCATCACATTCGGTAATCAGGTGGCAGAGGAGATTTCCAAGGCTTCCGACCAGGTGCTCAACTCCATGAACATGACCCAGCTGGACGATTCAAGCGAGCTGCTCAATGCTCTTAAAAATATCATGGATCAGTTTGATGTCAAGGAGCTTACCGAGGAAAAGAAGGCAGGCTTTTTTGCAAACCTGAGAAAGCAGCTTGACAAGATACTTGCCAAGTACCACACCATGGGTGAAGAGGTTGACAAGATATATGTACAGCTCAAGCAGTACGAGAGCGAGATATCTCAGTCCAACATAAAGCTTGAAACCATGTACAACGCAAATATTGAGTACTATAAAGAGCTTCTCAAATACATTATGGCAGGCGAGCAGGCTTGCAAGGAGCTTGACCAGTACATCGAGGACTTCAAGGTAAAGGTACAGAACAATCCCGATTCCGGCACAGCTGCAATGGATCTCCAGACTCTCGAGCAGACAAGATCTATCATGGAGCAGCGTGTAATGGATCTGAAAATTGCGGAAAATGTTGCAATGCAGACCGTTCCTATGCTCAAGGCAATGGAATTTTCAAACATCAACCTTATCAGAAAGATAAATTCCGCTTTCATCATCACAATGCCTGTATTCAAGCAGGCTCTTGCTCAGGCTGTTATGCTCAAGAGACAGCGTATCCAGGCAAATGCTATGAAGGCTCTTGATGATAAGACAAATGAGCTTCTTCTCAAAAATGCTCAGAATACCGTTGACCAGACCAAGCTCACAACTCAGCTTGCAATGGGCAGCTCTATCAAGGTAGAGACCCTTGAAAAGACATGGGAGACTATCGTAAACGGTATCGACGAGACAAGAAAGCTTCAGGAGGAGGCACGTACAAAGCGTGCTGAGGACAGCAAGCGTCTTGAAAAGCTCAAGGAAGACTATAAGGCAAAAATGAACAGCTAAGCTGTTTTTATCCCGCCGTCCTGTATATTGCAGGGCGGCGGAAAATATGGTGTATTCGGCGGGCGCACCACTATAATTTCCGTCGGGAATGGAGAAATTCAGTTATGGGTATGACTATGACTCAGAAAATACTTGCGGCTCACGCAGGTCTTGATAAGGTTGAAGCAGGACAGCTCATCAAATGTAAGCTGGATATGGTCCTCGGAAACGATGTTACCACTCCCGTTGCTATCAACGAGTTTGAAAAAGCAGGCTTTACAAGCGTTTTTGACAACACTAAGATTTCAATGGTTATGGACCATTTTACACCCAATAAGGACATCAAGTCCGCAACAAATTCACTCCAGTGCAGGACTTTTGCAGGAAAGTACAACATCAAGAATTATTATGATGTCGGCGAAATGGGCATCGAACACGCTCTGCTTCCCGAAAAAGGCATCGTAGCCAGCGGCGAATGTATCATCGGCGCAGACAGCCACACCTGTACATACGGCGCTCTTGGAGCATTCTCCACAGGCGTTGGTTCCACAGATATGTGCGCAGGTATGGCAACAGGCGAGGCTTGGTTCAAGGTTCCCTCTGCTATCAAGTTCAACCTTACAGGCAAGCTCAATGAGTATGTAATGGGCAAGGACGTTATCCTCCATATCATCGGCATGATCGGCGTTGACGGCGCTCTTTACAAGTCAATGGAATTTTCAGGCGAGGGTCTTAAGTCCCTTTCTATGGACGATCGTCTTTCCATGGCAAATATGGCTATCGAAGCAGGCGCAAAGAACGGTATTTTTGCTGTTGATGATATCACAGTTGAATATCAGAAGGGCAGAGTTGACCGTGAGTACAAGATATATGAGGCTGATGCCGATGCAGAGTATGACGCTGTTTATGACATTGACCTTTCTCAGATAAAGCCCACCGTTTCATTCCCTCATCTTCCCGAAAACACCAGGACCACCGATGAATGTGGCGATGTAAAGATAGATCAGGTCGTTATCGGCTCCTGCACAAACGGCCGTCTCGAGGATATGGCAATGGCTGCAAAGATACTCAAGGGCAGACACGTTGCAAAGAATGTACGCTGCATAGTTATCCCCGCAACTCAGCAGGTTTATCTTGACTGCATAAAGAACGGATATATGGAAACATTTATAGAAGCTGGCTGCGCAGTTTCCACACCTACCTGCGGCCCTTGTCTCGGCGGTCATATGGGTATCCTTGCAAAGGGTGAAAGAGCAGTTGCCACCACCAACAGAAACTTTGTAGGACGTATGGGTCACCCCGAGTCTGAGGTTTATCTTGCATCTCCCGCAGTTGCGGCAGCTTCGGCTATAACAGGTAAGATCTCTGATCCCTCAGAGGTAATGTAAGGAGGATAATCATGGTAAAGCACGTTATTATCTGGACTCTTAAAACCGAATATTCCGACAGTGAAAAAAGAGCCGCTGCCGAAAAGATTAAAAGCGGTCTTGAAGGACTTGCAGGCAGGATCCCCGGAATGACAAGCGTAAAGGTCAATATCGACCTGCTGCCCTCTTCCACAGGAGATGTTATGCTTGATACGGAATTTACCGATGAAAGCGCATTGAAGGCATACCAGACCAATCCCGAGCACGTTGCTGTTGCGACATATGTTCGCTCTGTTGTCTGCGACAGAAAATGCGTTGATTACGAATGCTGATAAAGCCGTAGATAATGTTTTGAAAGGATTTGTTATAAATGAAGGTTTGTGGAAAAGTTCATAAATACGGAGATAACGTTGATACCGACGTTATCATTCCTGCAAGATATCTTAACACTGCCGACCACAAGGAGCTTGCGGCTCACTGCATGGAGGATATCGACGTTGATTTCGTAAAAAACGTAAAGCCCGGCGACATAATGGTAGCTGAGCAGAATTTCGGCTGCGGTTCTTCAAGAGAGCACGCTCCCATTGCTATTAAGACCAGCGGAATTTCCTGCGTTATCGCATCTACATTCGCAAGAATTTTCTACAGAAATGCCATCAACACCGCTCTGCCTATACTTGAATGCGATGAAGCTGCAAAGGATATCGACAAGGGCGATGAGGTTGAGATCGACTTTGACACAGGCGTTATCACCAACAAGACCAAGGGTCACACCTATCAGGCGCAGCCCTTCCCTGAGTTCATCAAGGAGATAATCGCAGCAGGCGGACTGCTCAATTCCCTGAAAAAGTAAAATAAAGCGGGAGCTTTTCCCGAAAGGAAGAATCGTTATGAATAAGAAAATCGCAGTTATAAAGGGCGACGGCATCGGTCCAGAGATAGTGACCGAGGCTATGAAGGTCCTTGACAGCGTGGCAAAGAAATTCGGTCACACATTTGAGTATGACCAGCTCCTTATGGGCGGCTGCTCCATTGATGCAAACGGCGTTCCTCTTACAGATGAGACCATTGCAAGGGCAAAGGCAGCAGATGCAGTTCTTATGGGCTCTATCGGCGGAAACACAGCTACTTCACCCTGGTACAAGCTCCCTGCGGACAAGCGCCCCGAGGCAGGACTTCTGAAGCTGAGAAAGTCCCTTAACCTCTTTGCAAATCTTCGCCCCGCAGTGCTTTACAGCGAGCTTAAGGACGCTTGCCCCTTAAAGGCTGAGATCGCCGACAGGGGATTTGACATGATGATAATGCGTGAGCTTACAGGCGGTCTTTACTTCGGCGCAAGAAAGACTGAGACCGTGGACGGCGTTGTTACCGCAACAGATACCCTTACATACAACGAGAACGAGATAAGAAGAATCGCAATACGTGCCTTTGACATTGCCATGAAGCGCAGAAAAAAGGTAACAAGCGTTGACAAGGCAAACGTTCTTGACTCCTCCAGACTCTGGAGAAAGATCGTTGAAGAGGTAGCAAAGGATTATCCCGAGGTATCCTATGAGCATATGCTGGTGGATAACTGTGCAATGCAGCTGGTAAAGGATCCTGCTCAGTTCGATGTTGTCCTCACCGAAAATATGTTCGGCGATATCCTTTCCGATGAAGCTTCCATGATAACAGGTTCTATCGGAATGCTGGCTTCCGCAAGCCTTAACGATACTAAGTTCGGGCTTTATGAGCCCAGCGGCGGATCTGCTCCCGACATTGCGGGTCAGAACAAGGCAAACCCCATTGCCACAATTCTTTCCGCAGCTATGCTTCTCCGTTATTCCTTTGATATGGATAAGGAAGCTGACGCAGTTGAAGCGGCTGTTGACAAGGCTCTCAAGGACGGTTACCGCACAGGTGATATTATGTCCGATGGCATGAAGCACGTTACCTGCTCCGGAATGGGCGACGTTATCGCTGCAAATATCTGATAAAACAAATCGGACTGATGGACCGCATCAAACGGTACATCAGTCCGATATTTTTAGTTGTTACATCATTGCGGCAATTCCACGGAGATTGTTTTCAATGACAAATTCCATGTATTCGATGAATTTCTCGTTTGAAAGCTGGATATCTCCAAGAAGCTTGCTTTCCATCATTGAGGCGGCAGCCTGAGAATAAAAAGTCACGTTGAAATCGAATATATCCTGCTTTTCACGTATCTTTGCTTCAACGTCCTTGCCAAGACCAGCAAGCTCCGAGTAGATTGCTTTTTTTGTAAGCGACTGCATATAATCTGTCAGGATATTTTTCAGATATCGGTGCTCAACTGAATTTAGCAGCGATAGACAGAAGCTCTTGTTTTCCGAAAGATAATTCAACAGCCGTCCGAAGCTTTCCTCCCATGACACAGAGCTGTCCTGCAAGCGCATTACCTGTTCAGCTTCAATGCTGCAAAGCCACCTCAGCAGGTCATAGATATCCTCAAAATGGTAGTAGAAGGTCTGGCGGTTTACTCCGCAGTCATCAGTCAGTTCTTTTATGGTTATTTTATCCAGTGAAGAGTTTACAAGGCGAGATTTCAGAGCGGCAGCAAGCTGATATTTAATAGGTGCGGCTGTCTTTGTATTAGGCATTTTAAAGTATCCTTTCACGGTTGGTCATATATGTTCAGAATGATATGCTGATTAACATTATAACATATCCCGCAGGACTTTTCCAGACATTTTTCCAAAAATGTCTAAATATTTTTGACACTCAGTTATTTTTGTATATTGCAAGTTCACTTAAATTATGGTAGAATATTTGTATAAAACAGCGAAAGGAGTGCTATTTTTGTCAAAAGATAAAATTCCGCAGAATGCAGAAGAGAACGAGTCGTTTATGTATAAACTGGCTTCGTTCATTGTTGATAAAAGAAATCTGTTTTTTCTGCTGTGGATCTTTGCGATAATTTTCAGCTTTTTTTCACGTAACTGGGTAAAGGTCGAGGACGATCTTACCACATACCTTCCCGACAGCACCGAAACCCGTCAGGGTCTTACTCTTATGGACGATGAGTTTATTACATACGGTTCAGCTTCGGTAATGGTATCAAATATCACCTATGACAAGGCGGAAAGCATATCGGACGCAATAGAAAATATCGAGGGTGTATCCGAGGTCGCATTTGATGATTCGGAGGATCACTATAAAAATTCGTCAGCACTTTTCTCCGTTACATTTGACGGTGAGGCTGATGACGAGATAAGCGTCAATGCTATGGATGGCATCAAGGAGATGCTCTCCGATTATGACTTTTATGTATCGGGCGAGGTCGGTGTTGATACATCTTCCGAGCTGGCTCAGGAAATGAATGTCGTAACGCTTATTGCGGCAGTTATCATTATACTGGTGCTTACCTTTACATCAAGAGCCTATGCGGAGGTTCCCGTGCTGCTCATAACATTCGTTGCGGCAGCACTTATAAATATGGGAACCAACTTCCTGCTGGGAACCATTTCTTTCGTATCAAACTCCGTAACAATCGTTCTTCAGCTGGCTCTGGCTATTGACTATGCTATTATCCTTATTCACCGATACAGCGAGGAGCATGAGAAAATGGCTCCCCGTGAGGCTTGTATAACAGCCCTCAGTAAGGCGATAGTGGAGATATCTTCCAGCTCCCTGACCACTGTATCGGGTCTTATCGCATTGGCGTTCATGCAGTTCAGGATCGGTGCCGATCTTGCAATGGTACTGATAAAGGCTATCATGTTCAGCCTTCTGTCCGTATTTACTCTTATGCCCGGACTTATCATGCTCTTCTCAAATCTTATCGACAAGAGCGTGCATAAGAACTTCGTTCCCAAAATTTCGGCAGTGGGCAAATTTGCCTTTGCAACCAAATATGTTATCCCCCCTGTGTTCGTTGTATTAGCTATTGTGGGCTTTATTTTCTCCAATCAGTGCCCCTATTGCTACGGAACCAGTGACCTTAAAACCACCCGTGTCAGCGACCAGCAGATAGCTGAACAGAAGATAAAGGATAACTTCGGCAAAACAAATCTTGCTGCCCTTGTGGTCCCTGCAGGCGACTATGAGAGTGAAAGCAAGCTCATAAACCGTCTGAGTAACTATGAAGAAGTTGACTCGGTAATGGGTCTTGCAAATATCGAGGCAATGGACGGTTATGTCCTTACCGATAAGCTTACTCCCAGACAGTTCTCCGAGCTTGTGGGTCTTGATTATGAAGTGGCAAAGGTGCTTTATGCGGCTTATGCCATCAACGACGAGGACTACGGCGATGTTGTAAACGGTCTTGAAAGCTACAGCGTGCCCCTCATTGATATGTTCATGTTTGCGTATGACGAGGTCGATAAGGGCTATGTTACACTTGATGATGACCTTATGGACACACTTGAGGATCTCCACACACAGCTCAACAAGGCAAAGCTTCAGCTCCAGAGCGATGACTACAGCCGAATCCTTGTTTACCTGAATCTCCCTGAAGAGGGAACTCAGACCTTTGATTTTCTAGGAACTATCCACGATGAAGCATACAAGTTCTACCCCTCCGATAATGTTTTAATCGTCGGTAACTCCACAAGTGACTATGACCTTTCATCGTCCTTCGTAAATGATAACCTGATAATCAGTATCCTTTCCGCACTGTTTGTTATCATAATCCTGCTGTTCACCTTTAATTCGGCAGGACTTCCTGTGCTGCTTATTGCGGTAATTCAGGGAAGTATCTGGATGAACTTCTCATTCCCTTATTTCGAGGATTCACCTCTGTTCTTCCTCAGCTACCTTATCGTAAACTCCATTCAGATGGGTGCAAATATCGACTACGCTATCGTTATTTCCAACCGTTACATGGAGCTTAAGCAGCAGATGCCCATTAAGCAGGCTATAACCGAGACACTTAACCAGGCGTTCCCCACAATAATCACATCAGGTGCTATACTTGCAGCAGCAGGCGCACTTATCGGTGTACTTTCATCAAACGGAACCATTTCGTCTATCGGTGTCTGCCTCGGACGTGGTACCCTTATTTCCATCGTTCTCGTAATGGGCGTACTTCCTCAGATACTTCTTCTGGGCGATACTATCATCGAAAAGACTTCCTTTACTATCAAGAAGCGTGAGCGCACTCAGGTCTCAAGTGGAAAGATCGCTGTTACAGGCCTTGTTCACGGCTATGTTAACGGACGCATTGATGCGATAGTCAACGGTATCATCATCGGTGATGTTGACGCACGCATTGAAAGCAAAAACGTTGACGGACTGACTGACGGTGAAGAGGATAATTCTCAGGGCGAAAGGGAGGAAATTACTGATGGATCAAATTAAAAGAATTTCAGCCGCTGTCGCCGCTCTTACAATGTGCGCAAATATCTGCTCCGCAGTTCCCGCAGTGTATGCGGAGGATTATTCGGCTTCCGCAAAGATATCTGCCGATAAGTCCGACGTGATATATATCAACTCGGCAGAGGAGTTTGCCGAGTTTGCAAAGAACTGCACCCTTGACAGCTATTCCGTTGGAAAGACCTTCGTACTCAATGCGGATATCAGCTTTGCCGACAAGGAATTCGTTTCCGTTCCCTCATTCGGCGGTGTCTTTGACGGAAACGGCCATAAAATAAGCGGCTTTTCCATTACTGACAACGGCTCTGTTATGGGTCTGTTCAGATATGTTGAAAAAACAGGACGTGTAAAAAATCTCAATGTGTCGGGAAAGGTATCACCTTCAGGCTCTGCAAAGAAATGCGGAGGCATTGCAGGCGTTAACAAAGGAACCATTTACGGCTGCACTTTTAACGGTGTTATCACAGGCAAGGAGCAGTGCGGCGGAATAGTCGGACTTAACGATGAAAACGGAATGGTAGCTTCCTGCAAGAGCCTTGGCAGAATAGAAGCTAACCATTTTACAGGCGGAATTGCGGGACAGAACACAGGCTTTATCATGCAGTGCGAGAACGCTTCTTCCGTAAATACCAACGCCACTGATTCGTCCCTTGACCTTGATAACCTGAAATTCGAGGACCTGTATTCCACCGAAAGTGCTGCAGATATCACAGACTGCGGTGGTATAACAGGCTATTCAACAGGCTCTATCCAGAACTGCATAAACAGGGGAATGGTAGGCTATCCCCACATCGGATATAACATCGGCGGCATATGCGGCAGGCAGAACGGCTATATCAGCCGCTGTGAAAACTATGGAACTATCAACGGCAGAAAGGATACAGGAGGAATCGTGGGTCAGGCAGAGCCGCATTTCTCACTGCTTTTCTCCGAAACAGGCATGAACAAGCTCCGTGACCGCCTTGATGAAATGAACGACATCATTGACCGGACTATTGATGATGCCAACAATTCGTCAAATCAGGTTTCGGGCGATATGGACGATACCATTGATATACTCCAGCAGGTGCGTTCCGATTCCGATGATTTCCTTGACGAGGCGGACAGGGTGATCAATTCAAATATTGATTCCATAAACGAGCTGAGCGCCCGTGTGTCTGACCTGATAGATATGTCCGAGCCTGCTTCAGACAGCTTTTCCAAGGCTTCCGATTCCATGACAGATGCCCTTGACACCCTCTGGGAAGCGGGGGATATGATGGCTGATTCGCTTGACAGCACAGATCAGGCATTTGATATAATCTTCCCAGGACTTGAAGACCTGTCAGACTCCATAAAATCACTGGGCGATGCAAACAAAAATCTCCGTGACAGCCTTTCTTCCCTTAATTCGGGTCTTGGTGATGAAGAGTCAATGAAAGATGCCATTGATTCGCTGAAAGATAATCTGGACGACTTCAAGGACACCAATGAAAATATCAAGAGAATAATTACCGATATGCTGAATGCTCTTGAAAATTACAATGATTCTACGGAAACAAAGGACGCTGTTGAGAAGATAAAGAATGCTCTGGAGAAGCTGAGCGGAGTTTCCGACAGCCTGGCAGATGATCTTGACAAGGCAGAAGATGACCTTGACGCCATCAAGACCCTTTATGATGCAGGTATCAGGGATCCCGAGGCGTATGACACATACATAAGCGATATCCTTGATATTCTTTCGGAGGGTTCAGGTTCGGAATTTTTCGACGGCCTTTCAGATCTGATAGACGGCATTTCCGATTTGGTCAATTCAGATGCGGCAAGCAACCTTAAAGACGTGCTTGAAAGATGCTCCGATGATATCCGTGATACCATTGACAACGCTCCCACCGCAACTATCATATACCCGAATGTAAATATAAGCAGCCTTTATGATGTTATCGAATATCTGAAAAAGTCTGCTGACGGCGTTGACAGTGCAGGGGAGTCGGCACAGTCGCTGATAGACCGTATCCAGGACGCATGGGATTATGTAGATGATGCGTCCGCATCGCTTATTGCAGCTGCATACAAGGCAGAGGAAGCAGTTCAGTACGGAAATGATTCCGTGACCTACATATCTGACGGAATGGACTGCGTTCACGATATTATTGACTATTTCGCAGGCAAGCCCGAGATAAGCTTTACAGGTGCTGATGATGCTTTCATCGAAAAGAGAGATACCCTTTCCGACAGCATTCAGAAGCTGCTTGACAGCCTCAGCGTGCTCAACGACAGCACCAGCGGTTCCGTAGATATCCTTTCCGAGGACTTCAGGCAGATAAACGACAAGGCTTCCGAGGTCAGCGACGCTGTTCTTGACCTTGTTGATGAGCTTAACGACAAGCCCACTGAGCTTTCGGACTACACTCAGGATATATCCGCCGAGGATAAGGGCGGCTGGGCAGAGGGCAAAATATCTGCCAGCAAGAATTATGGTCAGATAAACGGCGATGTAAGCGTCGGCGGCATTGCGGGAACCATGGGCATTGAAAATTCCATTGACCCCGAGGGTGATATCGAAAAGGTCGGAAGCCGTTCCTACGATTTTGTATATCAGTCCAGAACAGTTGTACGTGAATGCGTAAACAGCGGCGAAGTAATTTCAAAGAAGGATAACGTCGGCGGCATTGTGGGCGAGATGGACACAGGCTGCGTTATCAACAGCATTGGAATGGGCTCCGTTCAGTCCACTGACGGCGGCTATGCAGGCGGTATCGCAGGAAAATCCTCTGCAGCAATATACGGCAGCAGCGCTATGTGCCGCATCGAGGGCGGAGATTATGTGGGCGGCATCGCAGGCAGCGGACATGATATCCATAGCTGCATAAGCTTTGTTGATATACTGGACTCCGATGAAAACACAGGAGCTGTTGCAGGCGAGTGCGACGGCGAGCTTGAAAACAACGTTTACTCAGGCGGAGATGTGGGCGCAGTTGACGGCGTAAGCTACAGCGAAAAGGCATATCCCGTTACATATGAAGAAATGATCGCTATGGACGGTACACCCGAAGAATTCAGAGTGCTTACTCTTGTTTTCAAAAATGAAGATGATATTGTGGGCACTGTTGACTTCAAGTACGGCGAATCTGTAAGCGAGGATCAGCTTCCTGCCGTTCCCAAGAAGGACGGATATTTCTCCCGCTGGGAAGAGCATAATTATGAGCATATGACCTACGGCGGAGTGATAAATGCGGAATTTTTCAAAAATGTTACCACTCTTTCCTCTGAAATGACCAGAGAGAACGGCTTCCCTGTAATGCTTGCTGAGGGTACATTTACCGATAAGGACATCTTGACTGCGGAAAATGTCAGCGGTGACGACTGGAACGTTTCTATCCCCGATGACGGCACAGAGAGCCACCTTATCCGTTTCCTGCCCCTTAACGGTGCAAGCGGCACAAAGGTGTTCGTTGACGGTCAGAAGGTCGATACTGAGGAGGACGGCAAATACCTTACCTTCACTGTAACTTCCTGTGATTTCACAATTACCACTGAGGAACATTCCTACAATATCCCGCTTATAGCAGGAGCTTCCGCAGGCGGCGCAGCAGTTATAATTGCAGCAGTTGCGGCTGCCGTGCATAAAAAGAAGAAAAAGGCTCTTGAAAATGTAATAAGGAAATAAAATCAAAGCAGATGCCGCCTGAGAAAATCGGGCGGCATTTGTTTTGTTTCAACAAAATTATTTGACATTTTTGCTGAAATGTGATATAATATTTTACTAATGACATATTGGATAGAAAGTCGGAAAGGAGAATGCCTGTGAACAATAAGCATACAAGCTATAAGGTAGCAGTCGGCGGAGTAGTGTCGGCGTTGTGCCTTACACTTATGTTCCTGACAGGCGTTTTTCCGCTGCTAAGCATGGCTATTCCTATCTATGCGGGAGCGCTTATGATAGTCGTGGCAAGGGAAGTCAGTACAAGCTGGGCATTTGCCGCATACTGTGCCGTGTCGCTGCTGTCACTGTTCCTCACGCCCGATAAAGAAGCTTCCACGCTGTTTATAATGTTTTTCGGGTATTATCCCATAATCCTGCCATGGCTTGACAAGATAAAATTCAAGCTGCTGCGGATATGCTGCAAGCTGGCAGTTTTCAACGGAGCCATTATCATATGGTACAAGCTCATTGCGCTTATAATGGGCGTTTACGATTTCTTCGGGGATTTTGCTTTCCTGGGCGAATATGCGGTGGCTGCCGTTATGGTGTTCATAAATCTGGTGTTTGCCCTTTACGATTATACCATAAGAATGATAGAAAGCGTTTATGTAAACTGGTTCAGACCTACGTATTTCGGCAAGAAAAAGCCAAAGCCGCAAAGCAAAAAAGATCATAGCTGAAAAAGGATCACAGCATCTGCCTGTCAAGCTCCTTTTTCAGCTTTTTTATTATCTTTTTTTCCAGCCGTGAGATGTAGGACTGGGAAATGCCTATCACGTCTGCCACCTCCTTCTGTGTCATCTCCTTTCCTGTTTTCATGCCAAAGCGCATTTCCATGATTATCCGCTCACGCTGGGGGAGAGAGGCAACAGTTTCACGGAGCACTGCTTTTTCCGCGTCGTCCTCAATGCTGCTGTTGACAGTGTCCTCATCTGTTCCGAGAATATCCGATAAAAGCAGCTCGTTCCCGTCCCAGTCGATGTTCAGCGGCTCGTCAATGGAGATATCGTTCCTGTGCTGAGAGCTTTTGCGGAGAAACATAAGTATCTCGTTTTCAATACATCTGGAGGCGTATGTTGCAAGCTTGATGTTTTTTTCGGGCGAAAAGGTGTTCACAGCCTTTATAAGCCCGATGGTTCCGATGGAAACAAGGTCATCAACGCATATTCCCGTTGACTCAAACTTTTTTGCAATATATACCACAAGCCGCAGGTTATGCACGATAAGCTTTTCACGTCCTTTGGGGTCATCGGTCATCAGCATGGCAAATGCCTGTTCCTCCTGCTCTTTGGTAAGGGGAGGGGGCAGCGTTTCAGGGCCGTTTATGTAAAAAACACCGTCAGACAGTCCGAACAGCCGGCTTGCCCATTGTCTGAGTTTCAGTATTATCTGTTCCGAATTAAACATTTTCATCAAGCCTTTCTTATATTAAAATTTTGGGGTGAAACACTGCATAAGCATTATTGGAAGGAGATGCGCCAAGATATGCGTCTGCCTTTGAAAAGCAGCCTGTTTCATCATTTTTTATACATATCTCTTTTGGAAGTATCACAGGGATAAGTCCCGTGCCGGATGCGGTTGACCAGGGGATAAGCCGCCAACGGGTCATTACGGCAATATTTCCCGAGGCTGATATGTCCGTGCCGTCACACTGGGGTATATCTCCGTACAGCTTTGCCAGCTCGCAGGCGGGGCAGACTATCACAGGCTTTCCCGTAAAGCTGTCTTTCAGCAGATTGCCCGTGTCTGATATGGCTTTGAAGCTTACCGTTTTATCGCAGTCGGAAACTATCACGGTATATACCGCTCCCTCCTCCGAGGTGTCCGCAAAGTGCTTATACACCGCAATGCAGGCGTAGGCAGCTATTGAGGTTATCACAAGTGCGGGAAGCGAAAAGTCCGCATATAATATGCCGTTTCTGCTAACAAGCAGCTTTCCGCCCGAGATGTATGCAAGTCCCGTTCCCAGTCCGCCGTATATGAATGCGGTGAGATAGAAGATAAAAAGCCGTTTCAGATATATGCGCCTGTTTTCATATCCGAATGCCGTAAAAACTATCACTGCCGAGGATATAAGCTTTGTAAGCATCATCAGCCACACAGGCAGGCGGGGGAGAAATATCACCAGCGAAAACAGGCTGCCGAGCATTGCTGCGATAATGCCCCGTGAAGTTTTCATGGGACTGTGGGTTATTGTCTTTGCCGATTGTATCAGCAGAAAATCAACATAAATATTGACGATGATAAGCACGTCAGCATAAATAAACATTCCCAATCACCTCACATATGCTATTATACAGCAGCTGTTACAAGGTTTGTGTCGAAAATGAACCGCAGTATATTCGGACAATGGCAGGAAAATTTGTGTAAAAAAAGGTTGGGGCAGTCACATTTGGGCAATATTCGGAATAATATATGTATTATAAAATAAAAATATAGGAGGCTTTTTATGTACGACGAATATAAATACCCCGGGAAATGCCCCGATATCAAGTCGGCAGTGCCTGTTGAGGTGCAGCGCATATTTGATTCCTGCTCCGAGCGTGACTGTATCAGCGACCTTATGGTAACACTGGACGAGGGCTTTGTTCTCAGCGAGAAGACCACCGTGGTCAAGACACGGTGCGCAGAGGTCTCCAATGTTTGCGTTACCATTGACAGTATCCCGTTCAAAAACGGCTATTATGCGGTGGATATCACCTACACCTTCCGCCTGACTATGGACGCATATGAGTGTTCCTGCACCGATGAATCAGTTCCTCTCTGCGGAACGGCGGTGTGGAACAAGCGTGTTATTCTTTACGGCAGCAAGGCAAATATCAAGACCTTCAGCAGCACGGAAGAAAGTATTGGCGAGACCGACAGCTGCTGCCGCACCATAAATCTTCCCAAGGTAACCGTAAGCGTTGTAGAGCCTATAGCTCTTGAAACAAAGATAGACTGCATAAACACGGGCACCTGCGGAGATATTGCTGTGATCCGAGGCATAACGGTAACGCTGGGGCTGTTCAGCGTGATACGGCTCACAAGACCTGTATGCCTGCTTGTCCCTACATATGACTACTGCATTCCCGATAAGGAGTGCGCATCGCCTGCCGAGTCGCCCTGTGAGGTGTTCGGACGGCTGGATTTTCCCACGGAAGAGTTTTTCCCCTCGTCATGCCCTATGCCAGCGGCAGATAATCCTCCGGTAGGTCAGTATGACACAGATGCCGACTATCCGCCCGACAGTAATAATTTGGATATCTGAGATATTATTTAAAAGCCGTCTGATCTGTTATGAAGGTCAGGCGGCTTTTTCCTGCAAAAAAAGTTTGAAAAATGTAATTTTTTTCAGATGTTTTGAAAAGATACTTGATTTTTGGGGATTTATCTTGTATAATGTAAATGTATGCAGTGCGGTTATCCCGCTGCTGCGATAAACTGAAAGGAGTTTGTAACTAATATGATTTATTCTCATGAGGTTGAAACAATGTGCCCCGTTGCACAGGGCGTTGCACACGGTGCGGCTCCAATCCCCGAGGAAGCAAAATGGGTAAAGGCTAAGGAGATCAAGGACATTTCCGGCTTTACACACGGTGTGGGCTGGTGTGCACCTCAGCAGGGTACATGTAAGCTTACCCTTAACGTTAAGGAAGGTGTTATCCAGGAGGCTCTCGTTGAGACCATCGGATGTTCAGGTATGACTCACTCCGCTGCTATGGCTGCTGAGATCCTTCCCGGCAGAACCATTCTTGAAGCTCTCAACACTGATCTTGTCTGTGATGCTATCAACACCGCTATGAGAGAGCTTTTCCTCCAGATCGTTTACGGTCGTTCCCAGTCCGCATTCTCCGAGGACGGTCTCGTAGTAGGCGCAGGCCTTGAGGATCTCGGTAAGGGCCTTCGTTCTCAGGTTGGTACAATGTACGGTACTCTCGCAAAGGGTCCCCGTTACCTCGAGATGACTGACGGCTATGTAACAGGCATCGCTCTTAACGCTGACGATGAGATCATCGGTTACCAGTTCGTAAACTTCGGTAAGATGATGGACTTCATCAAGGGCGGCGACGATGCAAACACTGCTTTTGAAAAGGCTAAGGGACAGTACGGCCGTGTTGCTGATGCTGTAAGAATCATCGACCCCAGAAAGCAGTAATAGTCGAAGAAAAAAATAAGGAGGATAAACTACAATGGCTTTATTTGAATCTTATGAAAGAAGAGAAAAGCAGATTCTTGAGGTTCTTAACAAGTACGGAATCAGCTCTATCGAAGAGTGCGCAGATATCTGCAAGGCTAAGGGATTTGACCCCTACAAGATCACAGAAGGCATTCAGCCTATCTGCTTTGAGAATGCAAAGTGGGCTTACACTGTAGGCTGCGCTATCGCAATCAAGAAGGGATGTACAAGAGCTGCCGATGCTGCTGCAGCTATCGGTGAGGGACTTCAGTCCTTCTGCATCCCCGGTTCTGTTGCTGACCAGAGAAAGGTTGGTCTCGGCCACGGTAACCTCGGCAAGATGCTTCTTGAGGAAGAAACCAAGTGCTTCGCATTCCTGGCAGGTCACGAGTCTTTCGCAGCTGCTGAGGGTGCTATCGGTATTGCTGAGAAGGCTAACAAGGTTCGTAAGGAACCCCTTCGTGTTATCCTTAACGGTCTCGGCAAGGACGCTGCTCAGATTATCGCTCGCATCAATGGCTTTACATATGTTGAGACTGAGATGGACTACTACACAGGCGAAGTTAAGGAAGTATTCCGCAAGGCTTACTCCGACGGACTCCGTGCAAAGGTTAACTGCTACGGCGCTAACGACGTAACAGAAGGCGTTGCGATCATGTGGAAGGAAGGCGTTGACGTTTCCATCACCGGTAACTCCACCAACCCCACACGTTTCCAGCACCCCGTTGCAGGTACATATAAGAAGGAGTGCATCGAAAAAGGCAAGAAGTACTTCTCTGTTGCATCCGGCGGAGGAACAGGCCGTACACTTCACCCCGATAACATGGCTGCAGGACCTGCTTCCTACGGTATGACTGATACCATGGGCAGAATGCACTCTGATGCTCAGTTCGCAGGTTCTTCTTCCGTTCCTGCTCACGTTGAGATGATGGGTCTTATCGGCATGGGCAACAATCCTATGGTTGGAGCTACTGTCGCTTGCGCTGTTGCTGTTGAAGAGGCTATGAAGGGCTAATCTGCGTGGTTTGCTCGATTTGCTGAATTGACTGAACGTACTCAATAAATAACAAAATCCCCTTTCGTACTCTAAACGTACTCCAATTTTGATTTGGAGTACGGGAGGGAGTACGAAAGGGATTTTTTATTTATGAAATTTTACGAAAATAAAGCTTTATTTCTTTACGTATTTTGATTATAATATAATTTCAATAGACTAATGTATATGTAAAGCTGCCTATACAGCTGTTATAGATTGACTTTATCAGAACGGAGAAAAGCAATGCCCCATAAAGATGTATCTGAATCAACTGTTCTAAAATATAGTAATCAGTTACTTTCTATTTTACTTAAGGATAGAACAACTGGAAAAAATATTACTTGGGCTTCAAGTGATTATTCTGAGTTGGGTGAATCATATGAGGCCGAGTCTGAAATAAGGCTATTTAGTGATAGATTGCCTGGCTTTATAAAACCACGTAGTAGCAAGGCTAAAGAAAGCCAACTGAACCGAACCAGAAAAAAGGCAGAGGTATTCACACCTTCTTGGATGTGCAATAATCAGAATAATTTAATTGATGAACAGTGGTTTGGCAGAGCTAATGTGTTCAACGAATCAATGAACCATAAATGGAAAACTCGCAAAGATAAGATTGAGTTTCCAATTGAAAAAAATAAAGATTGGCGTTCTTATGTTGATGCACGAAGAATGGAAATAACCTGCGGGGAAGCTCCATATCTTGTAAGCAGATATGATACAGTAACAGGTAAGTATATTTGCATAATTGATAGAATTGGGCTTCTTGATAGAAAACTTAGGGTTGTTAATGAAAATACTGATACTGAATCTGAATGGCTGCATTGGGTAAACAGAGCATATCAGAGTATTTATGGATATGAGTATCAAGGAGATAATCTACTTCTGGCCAGATTGAATTTGATATATACATTTGTTGATTATTATATGTTCAAGTTTGATAAAGTTCCAGAATTATCTAATCTCAAAAAAATTGCAACAATAATTTCGTGGAATTTGTGGCAAATGGATGGAACTACATATTCCGTCCCTACTTGTGATGTAGCGAAAAAAGCATATCAAATATCTTTTTTTGATGATGAGTTTATAAGTGAGTCTACCAACGAAACTCAGCAACTATGCAAAATTAAAGATTGGCGTTCAAAAAGTATAATAATCTACAAAACATTGATGGAGGAATAAAGAATGGAAAGTACATTTGAAACTTCATTTAAATATAAATTGATTTATATTTTTGAAATACGTGACGAAACACACAAGGGCTTGTTAAAAATTGGCGATGCAACAATTGACACACAAGAATCAATAGATAAAATTTATCCAAATAGTAAAGCACTCAATTCAGCAGCTATGAGCAGAATAAAACAATATACCAACACTGTTGGCGTTGACCCTAAATTGCTACATACTGAATTAGCTATAAAAACAGTAAAAAATTCAAACGGTTCAATTGTAACTAAGGCTTTTCGTGATTTTGATGTTCATAGGGTTCTTGAAAATTCAGGAATAAAAAAAAAGAATCTTAGCGGTTCAACAAGTCGCGAGTGGTTTAAAACCGATTTGCAAACTGCGATAAAGGCTATTGATGCTGTAAAAAAGAATTATAATAATCTTTCAAATGCATCATTACAAGATTTTGTCCCCATTGTTTTTAGACCAGAGCAAGAAGAGGCAATAGAAAAAACGTTGAAGCAGTTCAGAAACGGAAATAGTATGCTCTGGAATGCCAAAATGCGTTTTGGAAAAACATTGACGGCTTTGGAGGTTGTAAGAAAATCAGGATTCAATAAAACTATAATTATCACACATAGACCTGTTGTTGATAATGGCTGGTATGAAGACTTCAAAAAGATTTTTCACAATGAAGACTATATATATGGTTCAAAAAGCCACGGATATAGTGCAGAACAGCTTTTGAAACAAGATAAGAAATTTGTTTATTTTGCATCAATGCAAAATTTACGCGGTTCCGATACTGTTGGTGGAAAATATGATAAGAATAATATTGTTTTCAAGGCTGATTGGGATTTTGTTATAGTTGATGAAGCACACGAAGGCACTAAAACAGCTTTAGGTGAAGAGGTTATAAAGCAGATTGTAAAGGATAATACAAAATTTCTTGCATTGTCTGGAACACCATTCAATATCATCAGAGAATATGAAGATAATATCTATACTTGGGACTATGTTATGGAACAGAGTCATAAGAAGGAATGGGATATGCTTCATTTTGGAGATTCCAATCCATATGAAGAATTGCCCGAACTTAAGATATATACCTATGATTTAGGAGAAATTCTTAAAAACAAGTATGAGGAAATAGAGGATAAGGCATTTAATTTCAGAGAATTTTTTAGAGTTTGGACTGGTGACATAAAACACGATAGAAAGCCTATGCCTCCCGATAAAAATGTCGGCGATTTTTATCACGAGGATGATGTTAACAGTTTTCTTAATCTTATATCTAAAACCAGTAATGACAGTAATTATCCTTATTCAAAAGATGAATACAGGAATCTTTTCAAGCATTCATTGTGGATGGTTCCTGGAGTAAAAGAAGCAGTAGCATTAAGTAAATTAATGAATAAACATCCTGTATTTGGATGTGGACAGTTTAAAATTGTAAATGTTGCTGGAAACGGTGATAAGGATGAAGAGTCAAAGGATGCACTTCAAAAGGTGCGTAATGCTATTGATAAGGCTGGAGACGGATATACTATAACTCTATCTTGTGGTAAGCTTACTACGGGCGTTACAGTGCCTGAATGGACAGCCGTTTTTATGCTTGCAGGTTCATTTTCCACATCAGCTGCAAACTACTTGCAGACTATATTTCGTGTTCAATCCCCTTGCAACAAAGATGGAAAAATCAAAAGTTGTTGCTATGTTTTTGATTTTGCACCAGATAGAACATTAAAAATGGTGGCAGAGTCTGTGGCATTATCTACGAAAGCAGGAAAGGCTAACGAATCTGATAAGCGAATTATGGGCGAATTTTTAAACTACTGCCCTGTCATCTCAATTGATGGTACGCAGATGAAAAAATATGATACTAACCGTCTGCTCCAACAGCTCAAGAGAGCTTATGCTGAACGTGCTGTGCAAAATGGTTTTGATGATACAAACTTATACAATGATGAATTGTTAAAGCTTGATAATGTTGAACTTGACAAATTTCAGAAGCTTAAAGGTATTGTCGGAACTTCAAAGGCTGCACCAAAAGTAAAGGATATTGACATAAATAATCAGGGCCTTACAGAGGAAGAATACGAAGAGCTTCAAAAAATTGAAAAGAAGCCCAAAAGTCAGCGAACACCAGAGGAAGAGCAAAAGCTCCAAGAGGCTAAAGAAAAAAATAAGAACAAACAAAGTGCTATATCTATTCTTCGTGGTATTTCAATACGTATGCCACTGCTTATTTATGGTGCAGACATTGCTTTTGATGAGGATTTCACTCTGGAAAAATTTCTTGATGATAAAATTGTAGACCCTGATTCCTGGGAAGAATTTATGCCTGCAGGAGTAACAAAGGATTTATTTAAAGAGTTTATAAAGTATTATGATGCAGAAGTTTTCATTGCCGCTGGCAGAAAAATCCGAAACACCGTAAAAGGCGCTGATGAATTAAATCCCACTGAACGAGTTAAGAAGATAGCTGACTTGTTTTCTTATTTCAAAAATCCAGATAAGGAAACTGTTCTTACACCTTGGCGTGTTGTAAATATGCATATGAGCGATTGTATTGGCGGATTTGATTTTTATGAGGATACTCATACACAAATGATTGAGGAACCACGTTTGGTTGACCGTGGCCAGGTTACAAAAGATGTATTTGAAAATCCTGATACAAAGATACTTGAAATCAATTCGAAAACAGGATTATATCCTTTGTATGTTACCTATAGTGTGTATCGTGAAAAATGCTTGAATTACTCAGAAGACCAGTTCACAGCAGATAAACAAAATGAACTTTGGAAAGAAACTGTTGAGCAGAATATTTTCGTTATTTGTAAAACCAAAATGGCTAAATCTATAACAAAGAGGACTCTTGTCGGATACAAGGATATACCCGTAAAAGCTCATTATTTTCAGGATTTAGTTAATATGATGAAGAATAAACCTGAAAACTTTGTTGATAAGGTTCAAAAAGCTGATTATTGGAAAGTGAAAGGAAATGATAAAGTGAAATTTGACGCTATTGTTGGCAATCCACCTTATCAAATTATGGATGGCGGTAGCAAGGCAAGCGCAACCCCAATATATAATTACTTCGTTGAAAATGCTAAAGCTATCCACCCAAATTATTTGTCAATGATAATTCCAGCCAGATGGTATTCTGGTGGACGTGGATTGGATTCTTTTCGTGAGAATATGTTAAATGATGAAAAACTCGAAAGAATATTTGATTATATTGATTCCAATGACTGCTTTAGCGGTGTTGATATTGCTGGTGGTATATGTTATTTTTTATGGAACAGCTCATATACAGGTGTGTGTGATGTTGTAAATATCCATAATGGTAAAAAGACAAGGACATCTCGAAATTTAAAGGAATATGACGTATTTATAAGATACGGACAAGCGTTGTCAATTTTCAAAAAAATCTGTAGTATGGAAACAGAATTTTTTGATAAATATGTAAGTTCTCAAAAACCATTTGGACTTAGGACATATGTAAAGCCAACAGAAGATGGGGAACTCAAATTACGATATAATGGTGGCACAGGACCATTTAGACGTGAATTAGTTACTGCTGGAATAGATTGGATTGATAAATGGAAAGTTATTATATCATATCTGACAAATGACCACGCAGGACGTTCCGATAAAGAGGGTAAAAGAAAGATATTTTCTACAATGGAGATTCTACCACCTCAAACTGTTTGTACAGAAACTTACTTGGTTATTGATGCATTTGATAATGAACAGTATGCTAAAAATCTATATACCTATCTTTGCACAAAATTTGTAAGATTTATTGTCGCACAGTTAACATCAACACAGCATATTTCAAAATCAAATTTTTCATTTGTCCCCTATCAAGATTTTAGCAGGTCGTGGACTGATAAAGAGTTATATTCTAAATATCACTTAACTGAAGATGAAGTTGATTTTATTGAAAATATGATTAAGCCGATGGAATGAGGAGTTATTTATGTGGTGTAGATTCAAATGGAATATGTTTATTACTTCTTTTATTCCACTATGGTTGTCAATAATTATCGCAGATATTTGGGATATTATATGTAATTGCTTAAAATCCTGGGATAACAATGTTAATATGAGGTGTAATATTTTTAACTGTATGAAGTCTAATTTGTTGCTTGTTATTAGCATTCTGGTTATTACTATCGTTGTTATTTTTAGTATTTTAGGAATTAACTCATTTATTAAAAGAGTTAATTCAGACAATAATATTATGCGTGGAAAAATTATTAAAGCACGTAAAGCTAATAAGCTGTCGTCTGAATTTTTACTTGCTTATATTTTACCAATGATTGCATTTGATTTCGATAAACTAAAAAGTGTAATTATGTTTATAATCTATTTTTCAGTTTTGGCTTTCTTATGTTTAAGGAACAATAATATATACACAAATATTTTATTGGAATTTAAGGACTATAAAATTTATAATTGTGACATTGAATGTAATGTAATGAATTCAACCAAAGTATATGAGGATAGCTTTATAATTAGTCAATATGACTTGACTGTTAATGAGTCCAATTCAGTGAAATACTGGGATTTTGAAAATTATATTTATATTACTGCCAAGGAGGATTAAAGTTAATGAGCAAACAGTTTTTACAAAGTGTATTCAGTAAAATTGAAAATGATAACTATGTGTGGTCTTTATATTTTTTTAGAATAGACCATCGTGGAAGGCAACAGCCATATCTTACATATAAAGTACGATTTAAAAACAATACATATTTGCCAACATACGCCAATAGTCTTATAAATGCTACACGAAGGTTTCAAATTGAGCCATTAAGTTGTGTACAGGATTATGATGGTGAAAATACAAAAGTAACTTGTGATAAAATTAGCGTTGAAAATGCACTAATTTCAGAACAATGGAATAGTTTCTTCAATTCTGTTTCAGCAGCAACAGACAAAAAAATAAAAGGTTCTTTGCAGGGATATATTTTAACTGGTCAACCGACAAATAGTGAATTAATACCAATAACTTTTGTGAAAATAGCAAACCCGATTACAAAGGTGAATTCTAAAAAATCTATTGTATTTACAGATAGTAATGACGAATTAGATTTGATGTCTGATGATGTATACAGATTATATCTTACTGTTGACTTTATTGTTTTGAATAAAGTGATGTATACTTTTAATCATTCGTTTGAAAAGTTATTTAATATTGAAAAAACAATGTCAAGAGTAAAAACAGCTGCAATTGAAAGTATAATTAATACTAATGGCATTTCTAATTCGGAGGACTTTCATAATTATGCAAAGCAGTATTCATCAGCTCGTACGTTTATTACTTTAAATGACGAAAGGCTAGAGAGAATCAAGGATGAAGAGAAAAGAATTGAAGTTGCTAAAAAGTTGTGTCTTAAAGTTGACGAATCTAATAAAAATATAATAGTGGAAGATTTTGAGCAAGCATCTCGTTTGATACGTTATTTATGTTATAAGTTATTTGTTGATAAAGAAACTGATGATTTGCTTGAAGCAACGACAGTAACAAAGGTATCCTTATAAAAAAATATTCCTCGGACCAAAAAACAGAAAAGTCCGAGGGATATTCTTTATAAGGAGTTCTAAGGAATTAAGTTGATTATAGTTGTTTAAAAAGTAGATTTTAGGTTAAGTAGTTTAAAATGGCTTGATATTTTTTATTGTGCTGAAATTGGTGCATTCTTTCCTTTGTTGTGCCGATAATCGACTGGGTGAAGCTGTGGTCGCCCATATTTTTGAGAATCGGACAAACCGTATCCAGTACAAAATCGGCAGGAAAAACATCATAAAGATTTTGAGCTGTGATTTTGACGCCGTGGGTGCGTTCCAAATCATTGAATTGGCTTTTCCCTATGCGGTTTATCAATTGTCGGTTTTCCTCTGCGATTTTATCCCGTGCCGTAACACAGTATCGTCTGCTGTTCTGCATATTGCTATCCTCCTTTAACTGAATTATCATTTACTGACAATTGAATTATATCATAAAAAATAAAATAAACAAAAAACAGCCCGAATCTATTGACAAGCAGGGGAACACGGTATATACTGAGAAAAAATAATCAAATCGGAGGAATGTTTTAACTGAACTACAAGCACATTATTTCAGCATTGGAAAAGTATCTTACGGCTTTGGAATGTCTGACAGGATTGGACGGCTTTGAGGAATCGATAACGGAAAACATACACATCTGCTTATATTGGGAGGCGGTGTGTGATAAAGCTTTGGCTTATGCTTTTTATCTGTCCGAAAACAGCAATGATGTCGTTAAACTAAAAGAAATATCCCAAAGTCTGGCAGATGTCCGAAAAAAGCTTATGAACTCCTTTGGAAACAAAAGAATTTATATTCCTTTTGAAAGATGTTGAATCGGAGGTGTTTGTATTATGAGAAAACCAAGCATCAATCCGTTTTCCGTACAAAATGTAGTGTACCACTTGCTGTTGGGAAACAGTTCTATGACCACGCTGAAACTGAATGTTATGCTCCATATCATAAATCTGCAATTCAAGAGTGCGTTCGGCGACCTGCTCTGGAACGTAAGCGAGTTTTATGAGGCTAACGGAATACAGAGGTCAATATGGGTAGACTTGCGATTTGGATTTATGCCCGAAACCGAGCTTTTCGGTGTAGAAATGTTTAATGCGCAATCAGATTCAAGACACTGTAAACTGCCAAACAGCTTGAATGGCATCGTGCAAATGGTTCGTGCGATTTATAAAAACCTTAACAATAATGAATTGATGAGTGCCTGTATATTTTCGTCAATACCTTTGCGTGTTCCTGCCGAAAACTTCAACGGTGAAGCGCTTGTTTCCGAGTTTAAGCGGTATGACGAGAAAATATTCTTTGTTGCATACAATGTAGATACTATGGAAAAGATTATAAAGGGATAAACGCTGTTAAAGCCGCTCCCCCAAGCTTCGCATAATCCGTGAGAACGGCTTCGCTGGTTGCTTTATAAAGAAAAAATATGTGTTTTTCTTTGAGCGCAAAAAGCTCTCGGAAAAGCACATATTTTTCTTTTTGCCTACATAGCTTCGTATAACTATGCAAACTCAAAGACTTCGCAAATGATAATGTATTACAGTATATTTCTACGCTTTGCGAGTAATAATGCACATTAAAGCGTTTACACACATTATTACTCACTAATATTGATTATATCAAAATAATTTTGTATAACAAAATAAAAATGTTCATTTGTATACCTTGAATGAATCTTTCAGATAAATCAAGCTCTTGAAAACCTTTTGCACCATAATTCGTTTATGAGTTTTGAAAACAAGGGTCAATGTTTCTTCTTGAAGAATTCTTTCAGATTAAATCAAGTCCCTGGAATCTTTGGCTATGGTGTTCTCGGAATCTTTTTCCCTGTAAAAATTAATTGCCTTGGATTTCGTTTCAATGGGAAGAAATCCTGCATTGAAAATGGAAAACATATCTTATGGGGGCTGCACTTTTTATGGTTTTGCTCTTTTTCTTGCAGGATATATGTTGATGGATAAGAAACTTCTTTGCAATTAACCTTTAAAGGATTTTTTATTGGGAAATTTTTTGTTCCCTTTTATAATAATATAGGGGAAAATCGGCTGAAACTGGCCAGAAATGACGTAAATAGGTCGTTTGAAGCTTGTTTTTCCTATGACAAAACAGGCACCCGTGCTTTTTATGAAAAGTAAGCCGTTTATGCCGTGTTTGCGTCATAATCTGATATTTATGCTGTGATAAGCCTGTGCCTGATTTGTCATTTATACTGACATTTCAGGCATTGCACGGCTTGGAAAAAAATATTTTTATTTTTTCCAAGTTGACCCTTGAATCCGAAAATATCTTTTTGTATAATTTGGCTGCAAATAAATTTTACAAGGAGATATCAAATGACACAATCAATACAAAAATACACACAATGTTTCGCTGCACACTCAACGCTTAAGAAATCATATTTCAGCTTGCGGGATTTGATGAACACATCAATTATTGTCGCTATCGTCTTGTCGTCGGTCGCTTCGGACTGTGATGATGTTATGGACGGCAATCAGATGAATGTTTTCACGTTGGATAAAGATAGAAAAGCAATTTTGTGCAGGGAATTGAACCTTACAGCAAATTCGCTTAAAAAGAATCTCATTGAACTGGAGAATCACAGGGTTATTGAAAAGCTTGAAAATGATAAGTACAGAATGAACCCTTTTATTTTTGCAAGAGGCACTGAATCTACGATAAAAAGATGCAGGGTTTATTGCACAGAAAATTGTCAATGTCCGTTTGAACCGCTTGCAGAAAGCCAAAAGAAATTTTCATTCCTTTTTAATAATATTGAGAATTTAAAGAAATTTGCCTGCTTTACTGGTGCATACGGCTCAAAGAGAATAAGCAAAACGGAGTTATCGGTATTTCTGATGCTTACAGCAGAAGCGCAGTCCTGCAAATGTTATCACTCTCCCGAATATTGCAATATTGTTGAGCTTAAATCATCGAATTATAAAAGTCTGGCCAGAACGCTCGGCATTGATGAGCGTTCTGTACGCAGAGCAATTACATCTCTTGCCGATATGCACCTTCTTTATAAGATACCGAATATAAACTATACTTATATGATAAACCCGTTTGTTGCGGCTAAGGGAAACATAAAGCTTATCAGAAGCCTGCAATATGAAATGCTTAACGGTAAGCATAATGATTTATTCAATGGTTGTGCTCAGGGTGATATTGAGTATTATCGTAGGCTATCATTAGGAAAAAACACAAAGTAAAATTATCCCTCAGAAGCTAAAATGCCTCTGAGGGATAATTTTGTTTGTCAGTTTATCTTTTGATATGACTCGAACCGCTTTATCCTTCGGTAAAGTGAATTTGTGGTCAAGCCTACAAGCTCGGCAAATCGTCTGGCGGTTATTTCGTCTGTTTTCCACTTCTTATAGCTTCGTTCAAAGATTTCCTCGTCGATATGTTTGAATTGCTTTCCTGCATATTTTCCCTGTGCCTTGGCAATTGCGATGCCCTCACGCTGACGCTGTAGAATTTGCTCACGTTCCAGTTCCGACAGGGCGGCGAAGATGGACAAAACAAATCTTCCCTGCGGAGTGGTCGTGTCGATGTTCTCCTTGACAACAACGAGCTGGACCTTCTTTTCATTGAGAGTATCTACGATAGAGAGCAAATCTCTGATGCTTCGGGATAATCTTGATATGCTTTCCACATACAGAATATCGTCCTCACGAAGATAGTCCAACATTTTTCTCAATTCTGGCCTGTCCGTATTCTTGCCGCTGGCTTTTTCCATAAAGACCTTATCAAGCTTATAGCCGTGGAGAAGTTCTTCCTGCCTTGCAGTCTCCTGTTCTATGGTCGAAACTCTGATATAACCTATTTTACTCATATAAACATCTCCTTTACTGTAATATAGCTGAACGCTTGTTCATTTGTATTATAGCAAAACTGAAAACGTATCGTAAGGGTGACTTTTTCATACGATACATAACGTAAGAGGAATAGTAATTCATACGTTACACATTTATAATAGTATATAAGGGCATACCTTAATGAGACGTTTATGACTAAAGCTTCAAAAGTGCTTTTGGTAATATTCAACATTTATCGGCGCTAAAAATTGTTGAAAAAACAAAATTAAAATCCTTGTATGAAATCTATTGACTTTTAGTATGTCCTATGATATCCTATAATTGTAGAAAGAAAACAGTTCCGACTACAAAAAACATTTAATATCATTTTGATAGTGTTTAAATCAATCATACAAATACATACGAGTGCCGGTAAATCTGTTTATGCTGGGAACAACGCTCAAGACTTTGGAAGGAATAAAGCCTATGTAATATTAATTACGAATGACGATTACGAGTTAATATAAAATGTATATGAAGATTTAAACCCTCTTGCAGCTTGTGTAAGTCAGGGTTATTTTTATACCCATAAAGCAGATACACGAGTTGCTTTATGGGTTTTATTTATCAAAATGGATGGAGGTATTCACAAAATAAAATTTGAAGGGAGCATTTAATATGAATTCAACAACTAATTACGATTCAATGTTATATACCGTTAGCGAGGTGGCAAAGATTATGCACACAAACAAGCAATATGTGTATAATCTTATCAGTTCCAACCAGCTGCCCGCAATAAAGCTGGGTTCTTTAAAAGTACGCCACGAAACTCTTTGTAATTTCTTTAAAGCCAATGAGGGCAAGGACCTCACTGACCCATTTAATATAAAGCCTATTTCTTATGTGGGAGGTGAATGCTAATGAAACTCTATACCATAGAAGAAACGGCTAAAATGCTGAATACGACCAAAGCGGATGTTTATAGACTCATCAGAAATAAAGAACTCTCGGCGATAAAGTTTGGTGAATGTAAGGTTAAAGGCGAATCACTGGACAGCTTTTTTGCCGCTAACAACAGCACAACTATCAATTGCTTCTCTGTAATTGGAGGTGAGTGCTGATGAAACGTGGGGATGGCGTAAATCTCCGAGACGGCAAATGGCAGTATCGGTTTGAGGGACCTAAAATAGATGGGAAGCGTAAACAGATAGTCAAAGGCGGTTTTAACACACGGGAAGAAGCTTTTGCGGCAAAACTGAAAGCAATGGCTGAATTTGAAGCCACAGGTGAAGTTTTCAAGCCGTCGGAAATAAGCGTTTCTGACTTTATGGACAAGTGGTACAATGATGAGTGTGTGAATAAGAAGAAAAAGACAACTCTTAATAATTATGAAAAGATAATTCGTTTGGATATAAAGCCAGAAATCGGAAAATATAAGCTTCGCACTATATCGCATTCCACGCTTCAAAAACTTATTGATAAACTGGCCAGCGAAGGCCGCAGCAGAAACACTATATCCGTTATCAGCGGAGTACTTACCAGCAGCTTTAATTATGCGGTCGAACCGCTTCATTATATACAGAAAAATCCGATGGAACACGTAAAGCTTCCTTCTAAGAGAGCCGAAGGTAATATTGCTCTCAATACAAAAAGCCGTGTTTATATCGATGAAAAACGAATGAATGAGATTTTAACGAGATTTCCAAAAGGCTCATCGGCATATATTCCTTTGCTTCTGGGATACAGATGCGGACTCAGGCTTGGTGAAGCGTATGCACTTACCTAGGATGACATAGATTTCGAGAATAAAACATTGTCCGTGAATAAGCAGGTTCAGTGGCAGAGTAATGGGAACAAGAGCGGATATTGGTATTTTTCCGCACCCAAATATGATTCCAATCGTATAATTCAGATAGATGATGAATTTCTGAAAATCCTAAAAAACGAAAAGGATACCCAGGAACGTAAAGCCAAAGCGTATCTTGATACCGAATATACCTTTTATTATGAGGAAAAAGGTACGAGAATCATCAGCACTAACGACAAAGGCAAGAAAATCAATTTTGTGTGCAAAAGAGAGGATGGTACATATATTCAGCCTCGAACTATGCAGCATACATCCTCGGTAATCCATAATCAGCTTGGATTTCCCAAATTTGATTTTCATTCTTTGCGGCATACTCACTGTACAATGCTGCTTGACAATGGTGCTGACCCAAAGTATGTACAGACAAGACTTGGACATAAGAGCGTACAAATTACGCTTGATATTTATCAGCATTTGACGCAAAAGACAAAAAAGACCTGTGACAGCATACTTAACAATATATATGACAGCGATAATCAGAATACAGTCAATTAAGTAAATACTCACGTTTTTACGTGTTATTTAAATATATAGAAGCCCAAAGCTTCGCAATCAAAATTTAATAGCACCCATATTAAGTAGTAAAATCGGGGTCAGAGCGGAAATTCACAACTTCCGCTTGAAAAAAGAACAGTGCTGAAAACACTCGGAACCCAGCCCCCTCCAAACTTTCTGGCAGTGGAGAATGCTGAACACATTAAAGCTTGTCAGATGAAATCACAAATGCCATTCCGATTTGTGATGAGGTGTATCAAGGTGGTGAATGTGCAGAAAAGTATAAATTTATAGTTGTTCTTCCGTGTTTTTCGGGTAGGGCTTGGTTCAATATACTATTTTTGCGCTTTTACCATCTAATGTGAGGATGGCAGGCGCTTTTTTTATGCCTAAAGGAAAACGCTTGGTGTGTGAATATACAAAATGGTTTGTTGTTTTTGTACAATAAACAACTCGGGTATTTGTCACTGTTTAACCCTTGAAACGTTATATCCAGTTGTTATAATTTAGGCACACAAATAAAATCCAATCTATATTTATCAACATAAAACTCAGGAGGTACAGTTATTATGAATTCTTTCAGTACATTTGAATTGGGAAGAGTGGTTTTGACCTATGGAATCTCAGAAGCATTATACGATAATCCGCTGTTCGAGGAAGAGATTATGGGAGCTTTCATCAGATATTGTGTAAGGGACTGGTCAGATATGGAGCATCAGGAAGATAAAGATATGAACGATGAGGCTTTAGCGACTGGAGAAGGAAGAATCCTGGCGTCATACCAAACCTCACAAGGTAAAATTTATATTATTACAGAATGGGACAGAAGCTATACAACGATTATATTTGCCGAAGAATATTGATTTAACGTGATATGGTTTGTTACCGTAAAAGTGTTTGTGCTTTCCAAGCTTATAGAAGAGTGCAGGAAAGCACTTTTTTAATGTTTTGATGTTCGGGGTGAATATGGATAATAATATCAGCCGATAATTAAGTCGATAAAAATAATTGATTATAATATTTTTCTTGACTTAAAAGCATAAAAGTGATATACTGGTTATAATAAAAACCCGAAAGGAGTACAGCCTATATGATTAGAAAGGTAACTGGCCAGCTTATCAACTGGAAGAACAGCACTACCCGAAAGCCTCTTATCCTGAATGGGGCAAGACAGGTCGGAAAGACATATATTCTTCGTGAATTCGGTAAAGCAAACTATAAAAACGTGGTATATATAAACCTCGAAAGCAATGAAACAGCGGCATCAATGTTTGATGGCGACATTGACCCAAAGCGGCTCATCAAATGCCTGGAGGCAGAGGCAGGAGAGCGTATTCTCCCCAATGACACTCTTGTTATTCTCGATGAAATACAGTCCTGTGAACGTGCTGCCACGTCTCTAAAATATTTTTGTGAGGAAGCTCCCGAATATCATATCGCAGCGGCAGGAAGCCTGCTTGGCGTAGCTATAAACCGAAACAAGACATCGTTCCCAGTCGGAAAGGTAAATATTATTCAGCTTTTTCCTCTCGATTTTGAGGAGTTTATGTGGGCAACGGGCAATGATATGCTTTGTGATGAAATAAAACGCTGCTATAACAGCATTGAGCCTATGAACGAGGCTCTTCACAAAAAGGCTGTTTCTCTGTACTATGATTATCTTATTGTTGGAGGAATGCCAGAGGCTGTCAAGTCATTCGTGGAAACAAATTCATATATAGATGCCAACCTTGTTCAGACAAGTATTATAGACAACTATACTGCTGATATGGCCAAATATGCAAGCAATACTGAAACTGTGAAAATCAGAGCTTGCTACAACTCTATTCCTGCACAGCTTGCCAAGGACAATAAGAAATTCCAGTATAAAGTCGTCCAGAAAGGCGGCTCGGCATCTATATTCGGAGCATCTCTTGACTGGCTCAAACAGGCAGGTGTCATACTTGAATGTCAGCGAATCGACCAAGGAATGAATCCTCTGGCCGTTTATGCGGACCAGACCGCTTTCAAAGTGTATATGTCCGATGTCGGTCTGCTTGTAAACAAGTCAAAGATGTCGGTCAATACTATTCTTTCGGGTGAAGCGAATATCTTTATGGGAGCGGTTACGGAAAATTACGTTGCGCAGCAGTTCGCAGCCAAAGGGTATCCGCTTTACTACTGGTCAACAGCCAATTCGCAGGCAGAACTGGATTTTGTTCTTCAGAAAGAGGACGAGATATACGCTGTTGAGGTCAAAAAGGGTGAACACGTTCGGTCAAGAAGTCTTAGTATGTTTTCACAGAAGTTTTCTCCCCAAAAAGCTATACGGCTATCTCAAAAGAATTTCGGAAAGACAGAAGATGTTTTTTCCATACCACTGTATGCAGCTTTTTTGATATAAAGCACAACCCTAAACCTCATTTATATACAATTAAGTCCATAAAAGTATGTAAAATTCATACTTTTGTGGACTTATCTTTCTTTATGGCGCTTTATCAATTACTTTTACATTGCTTTAAGTAACGTTTCAAAAGGAATGCGCAGAAGTAAGGAAAGGTATATACATTATCCGAATATCCGATATTTCCGTGGATAAACTTAATACCATAACTTATGTCGGGATATCTGTCGTTCTGAATAAGGGTGCGCAGTGATTTTGCTTTTCCGTTAGTCGCTTTGACCTCAACTGGTATCAGATTATTGGCAGTTCTGACAAAGAAATCTTCTTCAAGTGTTGAATCCTCACGCTTATAATAATAAAGGTCATATCCGCTTTTCTTCAGTGCTTCGGCTACAATGTTTTCATACAATGCACCCTTATACACGCCTAAATTCTTATTGGCACGGAGGTCCTCCTGTGCTTCTTCGTCAAGCATTGCAACAAGCATACCCGAGTCAGCAAAGTAAAGCTTATATTTCGTATCGTCATAGTTGCCTTTGAGCGGCAGTTCGGGAAAACTTAAGCAATAGCAGATGTTTGTCATACCAGCGTCATTCAACCACTCAATGCAGCCACGGTAGTCCTTGAATCTTGCACCCGAAGCGACCTTTGATATCTGGAATTTCTTGTTATCCTTTGCCAGCTGCGGCGGAATCTGATTGAATACATTTATGATTCGTGTCTGGTCCATACCTTCCGCATACTTGCGTATATCTTCCCTATAATCTGCCAAAAGCTGCTGCTGTGTTGCAAGAGAGCCCTCAAACGTTCCTTTTTGGATATATTCCCTGACTACTGCAGGCATTCCCCCCAAGATGCAGTAGTCCATAAACAGGCTATCACATATATCAAGCATTGGCTGACTGAATGGCTTAAGTTCCAGCATATTTGTAAGCATTTCTTCCGCAAAACTGTTGTCATATCCCTTGGCCCATATAAATTCCTCAAAATCAAGCGAGTACATTTCATAATCGGTTTTGTAACCAACGCTGTTGCTTTCAATTCTGCGGTAATTGATGCCAAGCATTGAGCCGCTGCATATAACATCAAAACGTCCGTCTATCTTGAAAAATTTCAATGCCGTGGCAATTTCGGGAAACTCCTGCAATTCATCAAAGAATATCAAGGTTTTACCTTCTTCAAATTTTTTTGAAGGGTCCATTCTTGAAATGATTTTTATGATATCATTGGTTTTATATCCATCTGCTGTGATTGTTTTGTATTTAGGTTCTTCGACAAAGTTTATCTCAATGACGTTGTCATAATGCAGTTCACCAAAGCGTTTTATAGACTCGGTCTTTCCTATCTGACGAGGTCCTTTGACGATGAGCGGCTTACGGTCAGCGTCATTTTTCCATTCTTCAAGGAAAAGGTCGATTTTTCTTTTCAGGTACATACTATCCCTCTTTTTTAGTTGATATATGTATTATACACTTTTTATAGTGAAAAATCAATAGTTTTATGCAAAAAGATGAGCGAAAATTGTGAAGATGATTGCAATAAAATGAGTGAATAATTTACATTATGTCGCAAAAACACAGTGAATATCTGGCCAGCAGTATTACATAACTTGTATATATTAATAATAGGTAATTTGTGAACTTGACAAATCCAGAGAAATGTGATATAGTAATGACAACATTTTTGTGGTTTGCATAAGTCAGTATTCATTTAGAGTACGCTGTAAATTACGTACTCCAAACGTACTCCAAAGACAGCTTTTCAGCAGAGTACAGCAGATTACTGTGAGCAACAATAAACAAAGCTGTGAAAACCACCATTCAAGCAAACCGCATACCTGCGTTGATTGCGGACAACAATGGGTTACACTGAGCAACAATAAGTACCCGTATCTGAAGTGGTCTTGATATGGGCAACAACCCTATGGTTGGTGCTACCGTTGCTTGTGCTGTTGCTGTTGAAGAAGCTATGAAGGCGTAAAATGCGCATTTAAAGCTGATTTAATGCACTTAACGTAAAGTAAAATATAAATGCAAGTCAGTTGGAGAAATTCTCTGCCTGACTTGCATTTTTTATTTTTCTTGACTTATCTGCCTGTACAGTGTATAATAACTTTCAATAAATAATATAAAAGGTGAAATTATGCAAAATCGTTATGCAGGTGATATCGGAGATTTTGGAAAATTGGGATTGCTTCGCACGCTTTATGCAGCAGGGTTCTCGGTCGGTGTAAACTGGTATCTTAATCCAAATCTTACTTCAAAGGAATTGAATAATAAAGACGGGAAATTTGTAGATTATTCTCAATATAAGAATTGTGATGAACAGTTATATTCAGAACTGAAAAAGATCATAAGCTGTGGGCAGCGTAATGTATCGTCACTTGAAAATAATAATATTCTTCAGGCTAAGTTTTACTCAGCTCCACTTGATTTTTCCGATAAAAATAAATCAGAACGTTTTGATTTCCGCAGTGATTGGCATGAGAACGCATTAAAAACGCTTTTAGGCATTGATGTCGTGTTTGTTGATCCTGATAATGGCATGATCGTAAGATCTGCTGCAGGCACGCCCAGAGCCAATAAATATGTTGAACCAAGCGAACTGACAGATTATTATTCTCAAGGTGCCAGTGTGATATATTATCAGCATAAGGCTCGGTACAATGATACTTTTTATATAAATCGGCATAAGGAATTGCTTTCACATGAAATGTTATCCGATGCAGCAGGGCTTTGCATTAAATTTATACCTATTTCGCAAAGATATTATTTCTTTATTATTCAGCCAAGACATAGTGAAATGATTCAAAATCAAATAGATATGATGATGTCATCTGAATGGAGAAAATGCTTTGCTCTTTTGAAGTGATTGCACTCCAACAAAAAAGCACCCGCAAAGCAGGTGCTTATAATCATATCTTATTCTTAATACGGCAGCTCAGCTGCGCCGTACATAAATGCCAGAGTTTTTGATATCTCCACAGGGTCACTTATGGGAACAGGCTGCCAGTAGTTATGGTCGCCGCCATATACGTAAAATGGCGTGAACTCTTCGTCCTGGGATATGTAGTTGCCGTTTTCATCAAATGTGAAAGTCTCGGTAAGAATAACCGTTCTGTTCTCGGGAAGACGGTTTCCGCCGTAGCAGAAGTTGCCAAGAGAATAGATGATATCCACTCCGTTGTACTCTTCCATCGGACGAAGTACATGAGGGTGAGAACCGACTATAAGGTCAACGCCCATATCGGCATACTTATGGCAAAGCTCAACGAGCCAGTCGTCAGGAACGTGCTCTTTTTCTGTGCCGCCGTGGAAATACATTATCTGAATGTCGCTGTTTTCCTTGACTTCCTCTATTACAGGAGTTATAAGCTGGTCATAATAGGGACTGAATAACCCTGTACAGATTATTCCGAACTTAACACCGTCTTTTTCAACATACACGGGATTTTGCAGATCGCCCCATGTGATGCCTGCTGCGTCCAGCGCTTCCTGAGTATCCTTATAGCCCTCTGCACCGTAATCTGTGGTGTGATTGTTGGCGATAGTCACAATGTCTATCTGACCTGCTTTCAGAATATCGGTGTATGATGTGGGCGACCTGAACCAGAATGCGGTTCCGCTCTTTTTTGACTTGCTCAGGTTTCTATCCGACAAAACAAATTCATTGTTTGCAATGACAAAATCACTGTTGCTGTAGTATGGGACAGCCTTCTCAAAGAAATATGACGGGTCGCATTTCTCGGCATATTTTGCAAATGTATCAGTGCGGGTATCGCCTGCATTGGTGGACAGCAGGCAGTCGCCCAAGAATGTGAATGAGATAGATGAGCTTTCTGTCAGGGAAAGCTCCTTGTCTGATGAGGGAGTAACCTCAGTTGCAGTGGTCTCCTCAACGGGGTATTCTTCTGCCGAGATGGTAGCTCCGTTTGTGCCGGATTCTTCTGTTCCGTTGTTATAAAGACGGGAACATCCGAAAATCAGCACGGCTGAAACGGCAGATAAGCCCAGCACAGTTCTGATTATATTCAAATGACGCATCTCCGATCATTTTGTTCTTTTTATGTGGCTCTTTCTTTTTTATGCCATGTTAAGGAAAATGTATATACATACTCTTCCTCTTTATATTATAATAGTCTGATAGTTAAAAATCAAGTTAAAAAATGGTTACATTTCGGCGAAATCGCCTGTTTGCTGTTAAATTTCCTTGACAAATCTCACCGCTGTGGTATAATATTTGAGTAATGACGTTATGAATGTATGATGCAGTCGGAGGAGAAATATGTCAAGCAATGTTACTTATAAGTATATCAGACAAAATCCCGATATACACACATATATAAAGAATGCCGATGCGGCAGTCAAGGCACAGGGCTATACCGAACATTCCTTTGCTCACGTTGAAAAGGTTGCGGATACGGTAAAAATGATCCTTGAGGGTCTTGGCTATGATGAACGCAAGGTGGAGCTTGGAATGATAGCCGCATATCTTCATGATATCGGCAATGTTATAAATCGCATTGACCACGCTCAGAGCGGAGCTGTCATGGCTTTCCGTCTGCTGGATAATCTTAATATGCCTGCCGAGGAAATATGCGATATCATATCCGCTGTCGGCAATCATGACGAGGGCACTGCTCAGCCTTTGAATGCGATCACGGCGGCTCTTATAATTGCTGACAAGACAGATGTTCGCCGCAGCAGGGTGCGCAATATCGAATGTCTGGCGCAGGATATCCACGACAGGGTGAATTTTGCGGTAGAAAAGTCCGAGATTTATTTTAATGAAGATAAAACCGAGCTTATACTTGACCTTACCATTGACAAGCGTATTTCTTCGGTAATGGAGTACTTTGAAATTTTTATGCAGAGAATGATACTTTGCAAAAAATCCGCCGAATTTCTGGGAGTTGAGTTCCATATCAGGGCAAACGGCTCGGATCTGGTGTGACGCATGGCATTTGCGTGAAGGGAGAACGTATTTTATGCAGGTTATACCTTTTGCAGGGTTAAGTTTATATCAGATGTTCCTGATGTTCTGCTTCTGGAGCTTTATAGGCTGGTGCATCGAGGTAATCGACATGACCTATGAAACAGGGGAGTATCAGAACAGAGGCTTCCTGAATATGCCCATATGCCCCATTGAGGGACTGGGCGTTGTTATGGTCACGGTATTTTTCAGACCCATAGCCAACACGATAGTTCCGCTTTTTGTGGCCTCGACCATTCTTTGCACCGCTTTTGAGCTGTTTGTGGGCTGGGGAATGGAAAAGTTGTTCCACGCCAGATGGTGGGACTATTCTAATATGAAATTCAACTACAAGGGTTATATATGCCTGAGAAATTCCATGCTTTTCGGCGCAGGCTGCGTTGTGGTCATAAGATACGTTCAGCCGCTGGTCCTCAAAGCAATAAATGCAATGCCTGTGAAGCTTGGAATGAGCATTGTCATAATAATGTCAGTGCTTATCCTGCTCGATACTGTAGCGTCTCTGATGGCTGTGAGAAAGCTCCAGAATAAGATAAAACGTCTTGATGAGCTTTCAAAGCTGATGCTTTCAGTTTCCGTCAAAACAGGCAAGAAGCTTGCTTCCGGCACTCTGAAAGTAAAGAGCAATGTGGATAAGATAATCGACGCTAAGGACAATGTTGTTGAGAAAATGACAGATGTGAAAGATAACGTTGTGGAAAAGGTCGCTGATGTGAAGGATAATGTTGTTGAAAAGATGCAGGATATGAATGAGTACAATCTTGAAAAGCTTAGAAGTGAGTATGAGCGCCTCATATCCGAAAAGGACACCGCAACAGAACGTCTGCTGAGGGCGTTCCCCAAATTTCATTCTCACAATTACTCCGAATCTCTCCAGCTGCTCAGAGATAAGATGCTTTACAAGGGACACAGGCACAGCAGTGATGAAACTGAAAATCAGCCTGAAATGATAGAGGAATCCAAGGAAGAAAGCAAGGTCTGACAGCATTTTTCGTTGAAAACCACTAAATATCTGTGATGTTCATCAAAAATTCATTGCTTTTTGTGTTGACTTTGCTTAATAAGTGTGGTATAATGTTCAATAGTAAGCAACCTTTAAGTTGATCCCGTGAGATCGACAAGGCAGCTTGAATGTGAATATTTGCGTCTGCACTGTGAAGTGTATAGCTTGTGGTGCGCCGTTTTATATGAATTTTCAAAACTGTCTGTCGTACTGCGGCGGGCAGTTTTTTTATGGAAAGGCGTGAGGGTATGATTCAGAAAGCAGTTATTCTTGACGAAAAATCCATGAATCGTGCTGTTGCACGTATTTCCTGCGAGATCATCGAGCGCAATAAGGGCGCTGAGGATCTTTGCTTTATTGGAATAATGTCACGGGGCGTGTTTATCGCTCAGCGCATTGCAGAAAGGCTTCATGAAACAGAGGGCTTGGATATCCCCATCGGTACTATTGATATCACCGCTTACCGTGATGATATCAGAGCTGATGAGGATAAGTCCTCTGTTTCTTTTGATGTAAGGGACAAAAAGGTCGTTCTCGTGGATGATGTTATCTTTACGGGAAGAAGCTGCCGTGCGGCTATTGATGCCGTTATGAGCAGGGGACGGCCTAAGTGCATTCAGCTTGCTGTGCTTGTTGACAGAGGCCACAGGGAGCTCCCCATACGTCCCGACTATGTAGGAAAAAATGTCCCCACTTCAAGGGACGAGACCGTCAGGGTCATGGTCAAAGAGGCTGACGGCTGCGACAAGGTTATAATCCTTGAGCAGGAAAGCTCTATGAAAGGAATCGGCGAATGAAAACACTGTATAAAAACGTTACGGTTTACAGCGAAAATGACAGCTATAAGGCGGATATCCTTGTTGACGGAACAGATATTGCAGATGTAGGTGCAGATCTTAACTGTGATGCAGACCTTATTTACGACTGCACAGGTCTTGCAGCGCTTCCCGCCCTGTGCGATATCCATGTTCATTTCAGGGATCCCGGACAGACTTATAAGGAAGATGTTATCACAGGCTGTGCTGCTGCGGCGGCAGGCGGATTTACGGCAGTGTGCTGTATGCCCAACACAAAGCCTGTGTGCGACAGCGCTGAGACTGCCCGTTACATTATGGATAAGGCAGCGCCTACAGGCGTTAAGGTATATCCTGTGTGTGCCGTAACAAAGGGCATGAATGGCGAAGAGCTTGCCGACCAGGACGAGTATGCGAAGGCAGGCATAAAGATGATATCCGATGACGGCAGACCTGTGGAGAATGCCGAATTTATGAGAAAAGCTCTTGAAAAGAGCAAGGAAAGCGGACTGCTTGTTGCTTCCCACTGCGAAGATCTGGCGATAATAAACGGCGGCATCATGCACAAGGGCGAGATATCCGAAAAGCTTGGCGTAAAGGGCATGGACAGGGCTTCCGAGGACAGTATTACCGCAAGAGAGATCGCTCTTGCCGATTCCTGCGGAGCAAGAATACACATTTGTCACGTTTCCACCAAGGGCAGCATAGGTATTATCCGTGATGCTAAGAAGCGTGGAATAAAGGTCACCTGCGAGACCGCTCCACATTATATGATGTTTACACATGAAAAGCTTCTTGCAAGGGACGCTGATTACAGAATGAATCCCCCTCTCCGTGAGGAAGAGGACAGAAGAGCTGTGCTGGAGGGCGTTCTTGACGGAACCGTTGACTGCATCGTCACCGACCATGCGCCTCACTCTCCCGAGGAAAAGGCTGATTTTGAAAAGGCTCCCAACGGCATCGTAGGTCTTGAAACTTCCTTTGCGGCAACTCTTACCGCACTTTATCATACAGGCAAGGTGCCTATGACAAAGATAGTAACGCTTATGTCCGCAGAGCCGAGAAGGCTCATCGGCGTTAAGGAAGCTGTCATCGAAAAGGGCGCTCCCGCTGAATTTATAATCGCAGACCTTGACAAGGAGTGGACTGTCGATCCCGACAAGTTCAAATCAAAGTCACGCAATACAGTTTTCAAAGGCGAAAAGCTCAGAGGAAAGGTGCTTATCACCGTGTCTCAGGGCAAGGTCATATATGAATATCCGTCCGCAGTTAAAAGGAGTGATAGAATGTCATTTGACAGACTGATCGAAAAGATCATTGAAACACAGAACCCTACCGTTGTAGGTCTTGACCCCAAGCTGGAATACATTCCCGAATATATCAAGGAAAAGTGCGCTGCAAAGCACGGTGCAGGTCTCAAGGCAGCAGCTGCCGCTCTTTATAAGTTCAACAAGGGCATTATTGATGCAGTGTGCGATATCGTTCCTGCTGTAAAGCCCCAGGCAGCTTATTATGAGATGTACGGCTACTATGGAGTAAAGGCTCTGTACAAGACTATCAAGTATGCTCAGTCCAAGGGTATGTACGTTATCGTGGACGGCAAGAGAAACGATATCGGCGCTACTATGGACGCTTATTCCGCTGCATATCTGGGTTCTACTGAGGTTTACGGCGAAAGAATCGCTCCTTTCGGTGCTGACGCTCTCACTGTAAACGGATATCTCGGCACAGACGGAATCGAGCCTGCTCTCAAAACAGGCGGAAGCATTTTCGTTCTCGTAAAGACCTCCAACAAGTCCTCCGGCGAGCTTCAGGACAGACGTCTCTGCGATGGCAAGACCATTTACGAGACAATGGGCGATATGTGCGAGAAGTGGGGAGAAAAGTACATGGGCAGCTACGGCTACTCCGCAGTGGGTGCGGTTGTGGGTGCGACATATCCCGCAATGCTGGCTGAAATGCGTGAAAAGCTTCCTCACACATTCTTCTTAGTTCCAGGCTACGGCGCTCAGGGCGGCGGAGCAGAGGGCGTTGCAAAGGGCTTTGATGAAAACGGCCTTGGCGCAATAGTAAACTCTTCCCGTGCAATAATGTGCGCATACAAGAAGGAAGGCTGCGATGAACACGATTATGCAGGTGCTGCAAGACGTGAGGCTTTGAGAATGAAGGAGGATATCACCTCTCACATTCCTGCGATCAAGGCTCCTTCCCAGGACAAGTGATATAACCCGTCAACTGTCGGGCAGTCTGACTTACTGCCCGGCAAAGCGGTAAACTATAAAATTTTAGGAGGATAACAAATGTCTTTATTCAATATGGGAGACAAGGCTTATGTTATGCTTGCAAACGGACGTATTTTCGAGGGATATTCCTTTGGTGCCAAGGGAACTTCTGTCGGAGAGATCGTATTTGCAACGGGTATGACCGGATATGAAGAAACCTTATCCGATCCCAGCTACTTCGGTCAGATCGTTACACAGACATTTCCCCTTATCGGAAACTACGGCGTTAACGACCATGACTATGAGTCCAAAGGCTCATGCGTCAGCGGATATATCGTAAGAGAGTGGTGCAACTCACCCTCCAATTTCAGATGTGAGGGCAATGTCGATGAATTCCTCAAGAAGCACAATATCATCGGTATCCACTCCATCGACACCAGATGCCTTACAAGAATTATCCGTGAAAGCGGTGTTATGAACGGCGTTATCACCACCGAAAACGTATATGAGATGAAGGACGAGCTTATGGCTCAGATTCAGGCTTTCTCCATAAAGAATGCTGTTAAGTCCGTAACCGTTAAGGAAAAGGAAGTCTTTAAGGCTGAGGATCCCAAGTACGATGTTGTCCTCTATGACTTCGGCTACAAGTTCAATATCAGAAGAGAGCTTGTAAAGCGTGGCTGTAATGTTACAGTCGTTCCCTCATGGACTACCGCTGAGGAGATCGTTGAGATGCACCCCGATGGAATAATGCTTTCAAACGGCCCCGGCGACCCCACTGAGAATACAGATGTTATTGAGAACCTGAAAAAGCTCAAGGAATGTCAGATACCCATTTTCGGAATCTGCCTCGGTCATCAGCTCATGGCTCTTGCCAACGGCGCAAAGACCGAAAAGCTCAAGTACGGTCACAGAGGTGCAAACCAGCCTGTTATTGATATCGCACTTGACAGGACATTCGTTACCTCCCAGAACCACGGCTATGCAGTGGTAAGCGACAGCCTTGATCCCGCTGTTGGCGAGGTTTCCCACAAGAATGCGAACGATCAGACCTGCGAGGGTGTAAGATACAAGAACTTCCCATGCTTTACCGTGCAGTTCCACCCCGAAGCCTGCGGAGGTCCTCAGGATACCGCATATCTGTTCGACGAATTTATTGATATGATCAAATCCTCAAAGGAGGCTAAGTAAGATGCCGCTTCGCAGTGATATAAAAAAGGTCCTTGTAATCGGCTCAGGTCCTATCATCATCGGTCAGGCAGCCGAGTTTGACTACGCAGGCACACAGGCCTGCCGTGCCCTCAAGCAGGAGGGTCTGGAGGTAGTTCTCATCAACTCCAACCCTGCTACCATCATGACCGATAAGGCAATGGCAGACAAGGTTTACATCGAACCCCTTACACTTGACGTTGTAAAGAAGATAATCGAAATAGAAAAGCCCGACAGCATTCTTTCCACTCTCGGCGGTCAGACAGGTCTTACCCTTTCCATGCAGCTTGCTGAGTGCGGATTCCTTGCAGAGCACAATGTAAAGCTTCTGGGCGCAAATCCCGAAACTATCCACAAGGCAGAGGACAGACAGGCTTTCAAGGACACTATGGAAAAAATAGGCGAGCCTGTTATCCCTTCAAAGGTAGTTGAGACAGTTGAGGACGCTGTTGACTTTGCAAAGGTCATTCACTATCCCGTTATTGTCCGTCCCGCATTCACACTGGGCGGCACAGGCGGCGGTATCGCAAATAACGAGGAAGAGCTTATTGATATCGCAACAAACGGACTGAGACTTTCTCCTATCACCCAGATACTTGTTGAAAAGTGCATAAGCGGCTGGAAGGAGATCGAATTCGAGGTTATCCGTGACAGCAAGGGCAATGTTATCACAGTCTGCTCCATGGAAAACTTTGACCCCGTTGGCGTTCACACAGGTGACTCCATAGTAATCGCTCCTGCGGTAACTCTTTCCGATAAGGAATATCAGATGCTCAGAACTGCGGCTCTGAACATTATTTCCGAGCTTAAGGTAGAGGGCGGCTGCAACTGCCAGTTTGCGCTTCACCCCACATCTTTCAAATATGCGGTGATCGAGGTAAACCCCAGAGTTTCCCGTTCTTCCGCACTGGCTTCCAAGGCAACAGGATATCCTATTGCAAAGGTTGCAACAAGAATTGCCATAGGCTACACTCTCGACGAGATAATCAATGCGGTAACAGGCAAGACATTTGCCTGCTTCGAGCCTGCTCTTGACTATGTTGTTGTAAAGTTCCCCAAGTGGCCTTTCGATAAATTCGTTTACGCAAAGCGTACACTGGGCACTCAGATGATGGCAACAGGTGAGGTCATGGCTATCGGAACATCTTTCGAGCAGGCTATGATGAAGGCTGTACGTTCCATTGAGCTGGGTCTTGACTCCATGAACCTGAGAAAGCTGAAAAAGCTTTCCGATGAGGAGATATACAACAAGATAAAGGACGTAGATGATGAACGTTCCTTTGTTGTGTTCGAGGCTATCAAGAGGGGAGTTGCCCTTGAAGAGATACATGATATCACAAAGATTGATATGTGGTTCCTCTCCAAGCTTAAAAACCTTGCTGATCTGGAAGCTTATCTTGCAGACGGCGAGCTTACCTGTGAAAAATATGACCTTGCCAAGAAGTACGGTTATCTTGACAGCACCATTGAGCGCATGAGCGGTCAGAAGTGCCCCAAGAGAACAAGAGCCGTATTCAAGATGGTTGATACCTGCGCAGGCGAGTTCAAGGCTGAAACACCTTACTTCTACTCCACATATGACGAGGAGAACGAGGCAAGACAGTTCATTGACCGCACTGATACAGGCAAGAAGAAGGTCATCGTTTTCGGTTCGGGTCCTATCAGAATAGGTCAGGGTATCGAGTTCGACTACTGCTCTGTTCACTGCGTATGGGCGCTCAAGGAAATGGGCTACGATGCAATTATCTGCAACAATAACCCTGAGACTGTTTCTACCGACTTTGACACAGGCGACAGACTTTATTTCGATCCTCTTACCAAGGAGGACGTTGAGTCTATCATTGAGACTGAAAAGCCTTACGGTGTTGTTGTTCAGTTCGGCGGACAGACAGCTATCAAGCTTACAAAGCACCTTTCCGATATGGGCGTAAGGATACTCGGAACCTCTGCAGACAGCATTGATGCTGCTGAGGACAGAGAGCGTTTTGATGAGCTGCTCAACAAGTGCGGAATACCCCGTCCCGCAGGTCATACCGTTATGAACACCGAGGAAGCTCTTAAGGCTGCTCAGGATCTGGGCTATCCCGTTCTTATGCGTCCTTCCTACGTTCTCGGTGGTCAGAACATGATAATCGCTCACTCCGATCAGGATATCATCGAGTACATGGAGATCATCACCAGAACCGCTCTTGAAAATCCTGTGCTTATCGATAAGTACATGATGGGCAAGGAAGTCGAGGTAGATGCTATCTGCGACGGCACTGACTACCTTATCCCCGGAATCATGGAGCACATTGAGCGTGCAGGTGTTCACTCGGGCGACTCTATCTCCGTATATCCCGCACTTACTCTTACAAAGAGAATAAGAGAGACTATCGTTGAATATACAAGACGTCTGGCAATGGCTCTTAACGTAATCGGTCTGGTAAATATCCAGTATGTTGTTTACAACAACGAGGTTTACGTTATTGAGGTCAACCCCCGTTCTTCCAGAACTGTTCCTTATATTTCAAAGGTAACAGGCGTTCCCATGGTGGATATCGCTACAAAGATAATGCTTGGCGAATCCCTTAAGGAGCAGGGATATCAGAGCGGACTTCACAAGGAGGGCGACTTCATTGCAGTCAAGGTCCCTGTCTTCAGCTTTGAAAAGCTCCATGATGTTGATACTGCCCTTGGCCCTGAGATGAAATCCACAGGTGAGTGCCTTGGTATTGCAAGGACCTTTGAGGACGCTCTTTTCAAGGGACTTGTTGCGGCAGGCTACAACATGAAGAAGGACGGCGGCGTGCTTATCACAGTACGTGACACCGACAAGCAGGAGATAATCTATGTTGCCGACAAGTTCGAGCAGCTTGGCTTTGATATCTACGCTACCAGCGGAACCGCTTCCACGCTTAACAGGAATATGGTCGCAGCAAATGTTGTAAGAAAGGCTTCGGAAGAAAAGCCCAACGTTATGACGCTCCTTGACAGCGGAAAGATAAACTACGTTATCTCTACCTCCGCAAAGGGACGTATCCCTGCATACGACAGCGTTAAGATCAGACGTAAGACAGTTGAGCGTTCTATCTGCTGCCTGACAGCTATCGACACTGCAAATGCGGTTGCCGATATCCTGGCAATGGGCAAGAACATTGACGATATGGAAATGATCGATATAACAAAGATCTGATGGAGCTATCCAGCTGATCTTTAAAAGCAAAAACGGGCTGTAACGGTATATAGAAATTCGTTACAGCCCTTTTACAGCATTGGAGGGCATTATGAACGACCTGGAAAAGGAAGTTGTCAGAGAGAAAAAATACGAAGAAAACCGCAGAAAAATGGACATTATAAAAAGAAATTTGATGATTTCCCGAATTTACAATGTCTATGTAAACCTTGCTGTGACACTGATAAGTGCTGCAAGTATGTATATCTGGGTAAGCTACACAAGTGCGGGAATAAAAATGGTCCATATACTGGCTGAGGAAGTCGGAACCATCTCATTCCCGTGGTTCGGCGCAACATTTTTTATTGCTCCCATATTGCTTATCCTGAGCTTTGTTTCAGATGTTTTCTTGATACGAAAGCTGTCAAGGATATCTCAGGTCGTTTATATTCTGCTGTGCATTTTTACTGTTCTGGAGATATTCCTGAGGTTTGAGCCTATGAAGCCCTCCCATATTTTTATTCTGCTGGTTTATTCTGTGCTTGGCTTCTGGTCTGAGGATTTTGCCATACGTTCTTATAAGGAAATGGACCTGCTTAAAGATGAAGAGGGCTATCCCGAATTCAACTATCTGCTGGAAAAGGATAAGAACTCGAAGTATGTAAAATACCGTGAAAAATGGCTCAGAAAACAGAAGAAGCTTGATTATTACGGCAAGGAAGAGCGCCCTTTGCAAAATTACAGTATTACAGAAGCACCCTCGGCTAATGATATGGACAGCATAGGCGTGGAGAATTCAGACTGCGACAGGTGGTTTGACGACAGCGCCAGAATTGCCGAAAGCGAGGAAAAGCCGCAGATAGACATCAGCGAAATTGAGACGGATAAGTCCGCCATGCCCGATGAGTCGGAGTATGTTATCGACGACCCGAGAAAACGACCTTTATAACAAGAAAGGATCTGCTTATGAAATATACACAGGGTGTTTACCCTATAATCAGCAAAAAGGCTCTTGCAGCCGAAATATATGATATGACTATCAGCTGTCCAGAGGTGGCTCAGGCGGCTGTGTGCGGTCAGTTTGTGAACATAAAGGCTGACGGCTTTATGCTCCGCAGACCTATTTCCATCTGTGGTATCGACAAGGAAAAGGGTACTCTCAGAATTGTTTTTGAGGTAAGAGGAAAGGGCACTAAGGTGCTTTCTCAGCTTGCCGAGGGTCAGCTTATTGATATAGTTGCACCTCTGGGCGGCAGGGGATTTGAGCTTCTGGATAAGAGCGAAAAGGCTGTTATCATCGGCGGCGGAATAGGCAATCCTCCTATGCTCCCCATTGCCCGGCATTACGGAAAGAATGCAACAGTAATAAGCGGCTTCAGAAACGCTTCCGCAGTTATTCTCCAGAAGGATTTTGCATCGGCAGGAGCTGATGTTATCCTCTGCACCGATGACGGTTCTGCGGGCAGGAAGGGCTTTGTTACCGACGCTCTGGCGGAGGTGCTTTCCAAGGAAAAGCCCGCTGTCATTTATGCCTGCGGTCCCTCTGTTATGCTCAAAAGAATAATCGCACAGGCAAAAGACGCAGGTGTAAGATGTCAGGTATCTCTTGAAGAGAGAATGGGCTGCGGCGTAGGCGGCTGCCTGGTATGTGCCTGCCGCACCATAAGGGACGGCGAGGAATATTACGCTCATGTCTGCAAGGACGGCCCCGTTTTCAATGCTGAGGAGGTGCTTTTCGATGACTGATATGTCAAGACTTGGAATAGATTTCGCAGGTGTTCACTTCAAGAACCCCATTATCCCTGCATCGGGAACATTCGGTTACGGCAGGGAGTTTGAAGAGTTTTATCCTCTGTCCGAGCTGGGCGGTATCTCTGTAAAGGGAACCACAGGTCAGCGCAGAACAGGAAACCTTCCTCCCAGAATTGCAGAAACTCCTTCGGGTATGCTCAACAGCGTTGGTCTTCAGAATCCCGGCATTGACCACTTTATTGCAGAGGAGTTGCCTTATCTTAAAACAAAGGATACTGTTGTAATTGCAAACATTGCAGGCTCCACAGCAGAGGAGTATGCGGAAATCGCAAGGAAGCTGGACAGCACCGATGTTGATATGATCGAGGTCAACATCTCCTGCCCCAACGTAAAGGCAGGCGGAGCTGCTTTCGGCGTTTCCTGCGACGGTGCGGCTCATATCACAAAGATCGTAAGACAGGCAACTTCAAAGCCTGTTATGATGAAGCTTTCTCCCAATGTCACAAGCATTGCCGACATCGCCAAGGCATGCGAGGCTGAGGGTGCAGATGCGGTATCCCTTATAAACACTCTGCTTGGCATGAGAATAGATATCCGTACAGGCAGACCTATCCTCCACAACAACGTAGGCGGTCTTTCCGGCCCCGCTGTTTTCCCTGTGGCTGTAAGAATGGTATGGCAGGTGGCAAATGCCGTCAAGATACCTGTATGCGGCATGGGCGGTGTTTCCTCGTGGGAGGACGCAGTGGAAATAATGATGGCAGGCGCATCTGTTGTACAGGTTGGTGCGGCTATATTCAATGACCCCATGGTTCCCGTTAAGATAAATGAGGGTCTGGCTGATTACTGCGCTGAGAAGAATATCATGCTCAAGGATATCATAGGCTCTGTCAAGCCTTGGTAAAAATGAGATCTGAGCAGGAAATGTATGAGCTTATCATAGGCACAGCCCGTGCGGATGAACGCATAAGGGCTGTGTATATGAACGGTTCACGGACTGATAAAAACGCACCGAAGGACATTTTTCAGGATTATGACATTGTGTATGCGGTCAGGGAGACAAAGCCCTTTTATGAGGACAAGCACTGGATAGACCGTTTCGGCGAAAGGCTTTATATGCAGTGTCCCGACGAACTGGACAGGTCATTGGGAAAAGAGGTCGATTTTTCACAGTCTTATGGCTGGCTCATTCAGTTTGCTGACGGAAACAGGCTTGACCTTCATGTCGAGTCTGTCGGCTGTTTTGATTATGAGTGCGACAAGCTTTGCAGGATACTTCTTGACAAGGACGGCATTATGACCAATATCCCCGAGCCGACAGATGAGCAGTATCGTGTGAAAAAGCCGTCTCAGGCGGAGTTTGAGGCTGCCTGCAATGAGTTCTGGTGGTGCCTGAACAACGTTGCAAAGGGTCTGTGGCGCAATGAGCTGCCGTATGTTCATGATATGTTGTCCTATGCAGTCCGTCCGCAGCTTGTGAAGATACTTTCGTGGAAGATAGGGCTTGATACCGACTTTTCAGTAAGCGTGGGAAAATCCGCCAAATATATGTACAGATGGCTTCCTGCCGATGTGTGGGAGCGCTTTCTCAGAACATACGGCGGAGCAAATGTGGAAGAAGTCTGGAACGCTGTATTTATTATGTGCGGTCTGTTTGATGAATTTGCACCCCAAACGGCAGAGCGTCTTGGCTATCATTATAACAGTGAAGAGGCTGCAAACAGCAGAGCATGGCTTGAAAAGGTCAGAAATTATCCTAAGGAATGAATCAGATGGTAAAAATATATCTTGTCCGTCACGCTGAGGCGCAGGGCAATGTGGAAGAATTTTTTCAGGGACATATCGACACTGACGTAAGTGAAAAGGGCAGAAAGCAGCTGGAGTGCCTTGCAGAGCGTTTCAAGGATATCCCCATAGAAGAGGTATATACAAGCCCGCTGAGACGTGCAAGGGCTACTGCAGAGGCTGTGAATAAATATCACAGGCTGCCGCTAACCGTTGACCCTCACATTATCGAAATTTATGCGGGAGACTGGGAGGGCGTCAGGTGGAGCGAACTGCCTGAAAAATTTCCCCATGAATATGAGCTGTGGTCAAAGCAGATAAATAAATTCAAGGCTCCGCACGGTGAATCAACTCGGCAGGTATATGACCGAATGAAGCTTGCAATGAGGAACATTGCCGCAGAGAACAATGGCAAGACTATTGCCGTGATATCTCACGGAATGGCGATAAAGGCGTACCTTAACTATGCCGACGGCAGAGAATGGGAAAATTACGCTGACCCGGGCTGGTCTGACAACACGGCGGTTTCGCTTATCGAATATGACGATGAGCTTATGCCCCATATCATATTCAAGAACGACAGCTCTCATCTGAAAGATGGGCTTTCTACTCTTGCAGTGTCAAAATGGTGTAAAAAATGATGTCGAAAGGAATGTATCTATGAAAATAATGTCCGTGGATTTCGGGGACAGCAGAACAGGGATTGCAGTCTGCGACAAAAGCGAATTTCTGGCATCTCCGCTTACAGTCATTTTTGAAAAGAATTTTGACCGCTGCCTTGAAAAAACCGCTGACCTTGCAAAACAGGAGCAGGCTGAGCTTATCGTAGTGGGATTTCCCAAGAATATGAACAACACTGTGGGCGAAAGGGCGGAAAAATGCACGCTTTTCGGCGACAGGCTCCATGAAATGACAGGCATTGAGGTCGTAATGTGGGACGAGCGCTGCACGACTGTCTCGGCCCATAATTATCTCAATGAGGTCAATGTGCGTGGCAAAAAACGAAAGAATGTGGTCGATGCGGTTGCGGCTGTCATCATTCTTGAAAGCTATATGGGATTCAGGAAAAATACTGCAAACAAATAAAATCAGGGAGGGCGTCGGCATGAAAAAAGTAAATATCCTTATCATGGCGGCGCTTTTCGGCGTTATGTCTCTTACAGCCTGCGGCAGCGGAGATGACGGCTCAGGCGGAGAGTTCAATGTTGTAATATTGTCAAATCCCGGAAACCTTGACCCTCAGCTTGCGGAGGACAAGGAGTCTTTTTATGTTATCCGCAACATTTACGGCACCCTTATGGATATTGATGGCAGCGGCATGATAGTCAACGGTACGGCGCAGAGCTATACTGTTTCATCTGACGGCCTGACATATACCTTTAAGCTACGTGAAGGTCTGTGCTGGCAGGGGCTTTCATCAAGCGAGACCGTTCCGCTTACAGCATATGACTATGAATACGCTTTCAGGCGTATCTATGACCCTCAGACACATTCTCCCCATACTGAGCGCTTTTCGGATATTAAGAACAGTATGGCGGTTTACGGCGGTGCAATGAGCAGCTCTCAGCTGGGCGTTAAGGCTGTTGATGAACTTACACTTGAGATAACTCTTGAATATCCCGACTGTGAGTTCCTGAAGCTAATGGCGCACCCTGCGGCGTCCCCATGCAATGAGCAGCTGTTTCTTTCCACTCGTGGAAGATATGGTCTGGCGGCAGATGCCACATATGCCTGCGGAGCATTTTACATCACCGACTGGAACTATGACCCTTACTGGCACGATAATCATGTCACTCTTGAAAAAATATCGGCAAATTCCCTTGACGGCTACAAAACCTACCCCGATATAGTAAATATCGAGATAACAGGGGACAGGGAGGCATATTCTGCCGAAAACAACATCAGCATTGATGCCTATGTGATAGATGATATTGCCCTTTACGACCGCAGCGTGCAGAAAAGGTATTCCTGCCGTGAGTATATTGACAGCACTACCTGCCTTTTTATTTCTCCACAGTCACCCATAGCAGCAGATGAGGACGTAAGGAGAGCAGTATTTTCGTCGGTTGACCTTGACAAATTGGCGGGGGAGCTGAGCGATAATTCGGTTCAGGCATTCGGATTTATTCCCAACGCAGTTACTGTAACAAACAAGAGCTTCCGTGATTTTTATCCCGAGAGCAGAACAGTCTTGTCAGCTTCGTCTGCAAAGGCAGTCTGGGACAGGTTTACAGCGGGACATACCGATATTGATTTCAACAGCAGCATTCTTCTTGCAGATGACTCGCTGAACTCCGAGTCGCTGCCTTACAGTATCACATCTGACCTTGAGGATAAGCTGGAGCTGTATTGCTCACCTGTATTCGAGGATAGGTCTGACTACAAAAAAAGGCTTGAATCGGGCGATTATGACCTGTGCATTGCCGAGATAAAAGGGGGGACCAACTCTGCTGAGGAGTTCATGCAGCAGATAGCTGATTTTCTGCCCGACGGCAACTCGGCAGATGAGCTTATAAAGCGTGCGGACAGGTGCATTGATCTGTCCGAAAAAAAGGACGCAATAAAAGCATTTGAGGACTATATAACTGACAATGCCTATGCGCTGCCGCTGTCTTTTGAAAAGGTTTATTTCATTTCGTCCGATGATACATCGGACATCTGGTATGACCCGTTCAGCGAGACTATGTTCTTCAAATATGCCAAGCAAAAATAATGTTAATAAAATGTAAAATCCGCAAATATGCCTTGACAAATAAGTGTTGTGGGTGTATAATATTAAAGTAATGCGGATATGGCGGAATCGGCAGACGCGCTAGATTCAGGTTCTAGTGGTAGCAATACCGTGTGTGTTCAAGTCACATTATCCGCACCAAGGCTTAACGAAGCCGTTTGAAGCCCCTTGCAGTTCATCGCTGTAAGGGGCATTTTTCATAGTATTATGCAAAGTGTTCTAGTCCTAATCAGTCAAATTTCAGGTTGTTTGCAGCTTTCTGCATTTGCTCAAAAGTTGAGTGAACATATATTGATGTTGTGCTGATGTTGGAATGTCCCAGCATACGGCGTGCAGTCTCAATATCGGCGCCGCTCTGCAAAAGGTATGTTGCGTAAGTGTGCCGCAGCTTGTGAGGGGATATGTAAGGCATATTGGGATACTGCTCCTGCACCGAACGGTAAAAGTTGATATATCGGTGATGATAAGCTGTAAAGGAAAGGTGTTCCCCGTCGTCGTTATGGAATACAAAGCCTGTTGTCTGCTTGTCTATTGCCTGAACTCTGCGGAGAATACGAATGCTTTCGTCACATAGAGGAACACGGCGGTCACGGTTGCTCTTTGTAGAGGGGCGTATCTCAGGGTGTGGAGAAGCGTTCACCAGCGTTTGACATACGCTGATATATCCGTCATCGAAGTGAACGTTCTCCCAAGTGAGGGCAAGCACTTCACCACGTCTGAGACCTGTCCACAGCTCCAGCTCAAACATAAGCATTTCAGGACATTCAGCGTGGAAGAGGTTCTTCATCTGCTCTTTGGTAAGCAGGCAAGGCTCTTTGTAAACCTTTTTGGGTGCTTTGATTTTCTCGACAGGGTTCTTGTCGGTGTATTCATTGAGGACAGCTTCATTGAAGCAGCGTTTGAGCAGATAATACACTTTGCGCTGTCGGCTGGTGCTGTAATCAATGGCAGTTTTCATACATCGTTGAATGTGCATAGGCTTAATGGCTGAGAGTTCCATATCGGCTATGGGATAAAAGTGTTTCTTGTTGATTATCTGATATTCAACGGCGCAGTCGTGAGTGACTATGCCATAACAATATATTTCAAAAAATTCATCGAACCATTCGCCAAAGGTCATTTTATCACCTACTTTCATATATCACATATAATCACATAACAGGCAGCTTGCAAAAGGGGATTGAATGGGGAGAGAGGTTCCGTCCGTCAGTGTAAAATTCACATAAACTTTGCAAACTCCTCCAAGACTTTCCGAGCGGCTCACGGAGATCGGGCATTTAAGAGGTCACCCCCCTCAGAGCGCCGCCTGTTTTGCTGTCCTCTATGGGGTTTGCGTGGGCTTGCTGGTGCTGCTCCTTTGGTAAGCGTGTGGGGGCGACCTCTTGCCCTCATTATGTGTGAGCCGCACGGAAACCCTCGGAGCTTCTGCAAACTTTATGAGAATTTTCCCCGACTGCTACCACTAGAACCGTTGTGTTGAGCAAACGCTAATCAGTGGTCAGGTATTTGAAGCCTGTCTTTGCAGGCTCGCAATAATACTCATAATCGCATATGAAGCTCGAATAATCGGTATCATCTAGGCTGACAGGTACTTTGCGAACAATGTTTCCGCCAGCGTAATAGTAATTGCCGAATATCTTTGAAAGGTCTTTTGTAATGTACTTTGTAATATAGCCAGCAATGCCGTTCCCGTCTCCAAATATTTCAATGGCAGTAGAGAAGCCGTATTTCCATTGTGGCAGGTTGTACACAGTCTGAGCAGTTGCAGGGTCAATACCTTTGCGCCTGAGAGTTTCAAGCCGCAGGGGCTTCTCATAGCCCTTGACTTTGCGTGTGCCGCTGTCTGTGAGGGTCAGACATTCATTGAAAAGTCCGTGGAGATGTATGCCGCCCTTTTTGTGGTTTTCTGGAATGAGTATGTACTTTAAGCCGTGGCGGCTGGTCATATTCTTCAGGAACGCACGCAAAATGGAAATTACCTCTTTGGGGTCTTTGCTGTTTACCTTGTCAGGGTCAAAGGTGAGGGTAACGAAATATTTGAAGGTGTTCTCATTCATCAGGACGATATCATAAACGCTGGTAATACTGCGGCGTATGCTGTCGTTTCTGGTAACAGGGGAACTGCATTGCGGCTTTGAAATTTTTACGTGTTGAGCATTCTCACATACTTCCCAGCCATCTTCACGGAAAATATTTCTGCTGGCAACTGTAATCTTACACATACCTTGCGGATATTTCTTGACCTTCATATTATGGAATACATTGTTATAGGATTTTCTAAGCATTTTCTATACCTCCCGTGCAACTGCAAAATCCTGAATTATAGCCGTTTTTCAATACCCACTGAGAAAAATCTGTGGATATAATCAAGTAGTCTCTCGCCCCCCTCACTGCCGCCGCTTCCGCAGCTCCGCAGCCAGTGGGCTTTGCGGTGCTTGCGGCTTTCGCTCGGCAGTTTCGGGGGCGTTTTGGAGATTAACCATTGAAGCATACCATACGATAATTATTATTACCGTACAGTTATTATAATACCATTAAGTTATCTTGTTGTCAATACCTTTTGGTTATTTTTTGAAAAATACTACCAAAAGGTATTTAAATGTGCTATAATGGTATTATCGAGGTGATAAAATGTACTCAAATAACTTATATGAAGCACGAAAACAAGCTCGAAAGACACAAGCCGAATTGGCAGAAATGCTTGCGATGAATACGATAGTGTACGGCAGATATGAGCGTGGCGAAAGAGATATTCCGTTGAGCGTTGCCGTTCAAATGGCTGATGTTCTGAATGTATCACTTGATTATCTGGCTGGAAGGTCAAGAATTGCGAGTGGAACTAAGAGTGATGATGAATTTTTACAGAAAACTCTTATAGACCCAGCTATGAAAAATGTAACCAGCGAAAGAGATGCACTTTACGCATATGTCAATGTTTTGAGAGAAGAACAGCGAAAGACCAATGAGCAGACGGAGAACGCTGTGGCTCAGATAATGAAGATTATAAATGATAAATACCCCTCGGAATAAAATCCAAGGGGTATTTTGTTGGGCGAATATTCGCCCAAATACGACGTTCAGGTTCTAGTGGTAGCAATACCGTGTGTGTTCAAGTCACATTATCCGCACCAAGCTCTCAAATGGCTATAACACGTCATTTGAGAGCTTTTTTTATACTTAGATTATTGTAAACAAATTTAATACATTATGCAATGCTTTGATGCTTGACGACAAACTGACGACAAAACGCAAAAATAAATTTGCACAATCATCAGTCAAATTTCAGGTTGTTTGCAGCTTTAGCATTATCCCAAAGCCGCAGACATCTTAATCATTTTCAACTCTCGGAACAATAGACAGAATATAATCTGCAAGAGATTTCAGGGTGATCTCTTCCTGCTGAATGTATTCATATATAAGGTGTTTCATTTTATCGGAGTCGAAAGCATATGCCGCAAGAAGGGCATAGCTTCTCTTTGCACTTTCGTCAAGATCGCTTTCATCTGTCAGTTCTCTTATCCTTGCGGAAAATATTTCTTCATTCATAAGTGCCATAGGATCAGTCCTTTTTAGATTTAGTTTATTTTAAATCAAGGCAGCTTTATTAGCCTGTTATTTTGATTAAGCTTACCATTTTTAGCTTGTTTTGTCAAGGAGTGAAAACCAAAAGTGTATAGTAAAATCTCAGATATAAAAAAAGTCACATTTTTTTGAAAAAAACTATTGACAAATGAGAATTTTTATGGTAAACTAAATAAGTCGCTGAATGAGAGTGATTTCAGTAATGCGGCAGGCCTCATAATGGAGAGGTGTCCGAGTGGTTTAAGGAGCTGGTCTTGAAAACCAGTGATCCCGCAAGGGACCGTGGGTTCGAATCCCACCCTCTCCGCCAACATTTTTCCTATATATTTAATTTTGTTACCATTATGCAGAAGTACTCAAGTGGTGACGAGGCGCCCCTGCTAAGGGCGTAGGTCGGGAAACCGGCGCGAGGGTTCAAATCCCTCCTTCTGCGCCAAATAAACGGTTTGGATTTTATCTGAACCGTTTATTTTTTTGCCTGCTCTTCATTTCTTGACTTTTTTATGCTGCGGTGATATAATTTTACTTGGCAAAACATATTAGATATAATGCCGCCTGCGAAAGGATAGCACATATATGGAATTAACACAGCTTAAATATTTTTATGTAGCCGCTGAATGCGGTCAGATAACCAAGGCTGCCGAAAAGCTTCATATTGCGCAGCCTGCACTTACACAGTCTGTTAAGAGGCTTGAAAACGAGCTCGGTGTAAAGCTGTTTGAACGCAGAGGACGAAGCGTTGCTCTCAGCAGATGCGGGGAATATCTGCACAGGCAGCTGGGTGTTGTGCTCAAAACACTTGAGCGTATTCCTGATGACCTTACAAGAATTGCTGACCTTGAAGAAAAGACCATACGTGTCAATATTATTGCCGCATCTCTTCTGGTCACTGAACTTATTATCAAATATAAAAAGCTTAATCCCGATATAAAGTTTCATCTGTATCAGAGTGCTGATGAGGAAAATTGCGACTGCACGGTCTCGACTGAATTTACGGGACTTACCCCCAATATCCCGAAGAACTGCCTTTACAGGAGCTTTACGGAGGAGATACGGCTGGCGGTGCCTGCTGATTCCAATTATGCCAGACAGAATTTTGTTAATCTTTCCGATGCCAAAGGCGAAGGTTTTATCAGCTTGTCAGGCTCCAAGCCTTTTCATTCAATATGCGACACGTTCTGCCGTACTGTGGGCTTTGTACCCAATGTGATATTCGAAAGCGATTCGCCCTCAACGGTACGTGACCTTATCGGTTCGGGAATGGGTATCGGCTTCTGGCCTGCTTATACATGGGGAGATATCAACACCGATAATGTTGCTCTGCTGCCAATTTCCGTGCCCGACTGCCGAAGAGAGATAACGGTCGTATGCAACAATACCGAGTCAGCTGCAGCTGTTGATTTCTACAATTTCCTTTGCGATAATATTGAATCGGTGCATCGTGAATCTCTGAAAAAGTTCTGATGATGTTCTGCACATTTAATGAATTTTGGAGTACTTCATACCTATTTCCAAGGAAATAGATATGAAACATAAATCTTATAACAAGGAGACATTAAATGTCTGATTTTAATACATTTGAAAAGCTGGGAGAAAGCTGTGAGATATGCGTCACAAAGGAGCATACCTTCGGCACTGACGCATTCTTGCTGGCTGATTTTGCCAAAGCACGCCACAAGGATATTGTCTGCGACCTTGGCACAGGCTGCGGAATAATTGCCGTTCTCATGCGCCTGAGATATGAGCCTAAGCAGGTATATGGCGTGGATATTCAGCCGCAGGCGATAGAGCAGTTTGAGCTGACTGTGAGCCGCTCCGGGCTGAAAGAGACATATCCATTGCTTATGGATCTGAAAGCACTTACAAACGATGCTCCGCTGGGCAGATGTGACCTTGTCACCTGCAACCCGCCCTATAAGGCAGCCAAAGCGGGCATTGAAAGCGAGCTTTCGGCTCACAAGATAGCCCGTCACGAGATATTGTGCAACATATCTGACGTGTGCGCTGCCGGAAATAAGCTCCTGAAATACGGCGGCAGGCTGTGTCTGTGCAACCGTCCCGAGCGTCTGGCGGACGTTATGTGCGCCATGCGTGACAATGATATCGAGCCAAAATATCTGCGGTTCGTATCAAAATCGCCCAGTGATGCTCCATGGCTTTTCCTTATTGAAGGAAGAAAGGGCGGCGGCTCATTTATGCAGGTGCTTCCGCAGCTTTATATCAGCGGAAGCGGGGGAATAAGCCCAGAGCTTGCACAGATCTACGGAAAGACCGATGAAAGGACTGAATAAAATGCCAGGAAAACTTTACGTTGTGGGAACACCCATCGGCAATCTGGAGGATATCACCTACAGAGCTGTCAGGATCTTGTCGGAAGTGGATTTCATCTGTGCCGAGGATACAAGAGTTACCGTCAAGCTTCTCAATCATTTTGATATAAAAAAGCCTTTGCTCAGCTATCACGAGCATTCTGCATCACACGTTTCGGAAAATATCATAAGCCGCCTGCAAAGCGGGGAGAGCTGTGCGGTGGTAACCGATGCAGGTATGCCCTGTATCTCCGATCCGGGCGAGGATCTGGTCAGAATGTGCAGAGACCTTGATATCCCCGTGGAAGCTGTTCCGGGACCTACGGCAATGGCAACGGCGGCGGCGGTGTGCGGTATCCCTGCATCACGTTTTGCATTTGAAGGCTTCCTTTCCGTCACAAAGAAGCAGAGATTTGAGCATCTTAAATCCGTATCCAAGGATACTCACACGCTGATTTTTTATGAGGCACCACATAAGCTCAGGTCAACTCTTGAGGATATGCTGAAATATTTTGGTGACAGACGCATATCCATATGCCGTGAACTTACAAAGATACATGAAGAAGTAATGCGTACAACGCTTTCTCAGGCGATAGAATACTATGAGCAGAATGCTCCGAGAGGGGAGTATGTGCTTGTGGTGGAGGGCATGAGTGCTGAAGAGCTGAAAGATGAATATTCGGTGGAAGAAGCCGCCGATATTGCACGCAAGCTCATTGAGAGCGGTGCAAAGATGTCCGATGCCTGCAAGGAAGCCGCAAGGATAACAGGAGTGAGAAAGAACGATATTTACACTGCCGTAATGTGATTTTGACTCTGTGTAAATAACGCTTTGAGAATTTTGTTAAAAATGCTCAAAAAATATGCAGGATTTTTTTTGCAAACTTGCGTTTTACATCTTGCAAAATCTGAATAAAGGTGTTATAATAAATTCAGTCTTTATGTGATGGAAGTTTTCGCATGGAGAAAATTATACAGGGAGGTTGTTAACAATGGCGTTAACCAACACATATCTTATCAATTTACTGGAAAATGTTAAGAAGCGTAATCAGGGTGAGCCCGAATTCATTCAGGCTGTTACAGAGGTTATTGAGACCCTCGAGCCCGTTATCAACAAGAGACCCGATCTCGTTGAGGCAGGCGTTCTTGACAGACTCGTTGAGCCTGAAAGACAGATCATTTTCCGTGTTCCTTGGGTTGACGACAACGGCAAGGTACAGGTAAACCGTGGTTTCAGAGTACAGTTCAACTCTGCAATCGGTCCTTACAAGGGCGGTATCAGACTTCACCCCTCCGTTTATATCGGTATTATCAAGTTCCTCGGCTTTGAGCAGGTATTCAAGAACAGCCTTACAACCCTCCCTATGGGCGGCGGCAAGGGCGGCTCCGACTTCGATCCTAAGGGTAAGAGCGACGGAGAGGTTATGCGTTTCTGCCAGAGCTTCATGACTGAGCTTTGCAAGCACATCGGTGCTGACACAGACGTTCCTGCCGGTGACATCGGTACAGGCGGACGTGAGATCGGCTATATGTTCGGTCAGTATAAGAGACTCCGCAACGAGTTCACAGGCGTTCTCACAGGTAAGGGTCTTACCTACGGCGGTTCTCTCGCAAGAACAGAGGCTACAGGTTACGGTCTCTGCTACTTCACCAACGAAATGCTTAAGGCTAACGGCAAGTCCTTCGAGGGCAAGACCGTTGTTATCTCCGGTTCCGGAAACGTTGCTATTTACGCTTGCCAGAAGGCTACAACCCTTGGCGCTAAGGTAATCACAGTTTCCGACTCCAACGGCTACATCTACGATCCCGACGGAATCGAGCTTGAGCTCGTTCAGCAGATCAAGGAAGTTGAGAGAGGCAGAATCAAGGAGTACATCGGCAGAACTTCTCACAAGAATGCTGAGTACCATGAGGGCAGCGTTTGGACACTTAAGTGCAACGCAGGCAATATCAAGCTTGACATTGCTCTTCCCTGCGCAACTCAGAACGAGATCGACGGCGAAGGCGCAAAGGCTATCGTTGCTAACGGCGCATTTGCTATCGCAGAGGGTGCTAATATGCCTTCTACTCCCGACGCTATCAACACATACCTTGCAAGCGGTCTCCTCTATGGTCCTGCAAAGGCTGCCAATGCAGGCGGCGTAGCTACTTCCGGTCTCGAAATGAGCCAGAACAGCGAAAGACTTTCCTGGACATTCGAGGAAGTTGACGCTAAGCTCCACAACATCATGGTTTCCATCTTCAATGCTTGCGACAGCGCTGCTAAGGAGTATGGTATGGAAGGCAACTACATGGCAGGTGCAAACATTGCAGGCTTCCTGAAGGTTGCTGAAGCTATGAAGGCTCAGGGCTGCGTTTGATTTCGCCAACTGATTTATGGAGGCACTGAATGAATTTCAGCAAGAATAATAACGGTCATAAAGACTTTACAGCTCATACCTCACAGGATACGGACTGCCGTCTTTCACCAAAGCATGATAACAGAGGAACAGCTCATTACCATGCCAAGGCAGATGGATTTACCAAGGACTGCATGAAGCCCTCATTAAATCCCTCCGATTCGCATAAATCATATATCAAAGATCACGATTAAAGCAAAGGCTCACGGATATTCTTCCGTGAGCCTTTGTTTTGTTAATGCTTCAAAGCCTCCTGCGTTATACGTAAATAAAAAAGCAACAGGCTGCACTTTTCGCATAGCCTGTTGCTTTTTTATGGTTTATCTTACTTTTTATCTATAATAAGAACATAGAATATTCCTGCACCAACGCAGGCAGCCAGTGACAATACTATCACCTTGACAGGTGTGGCAACTGTTTTAGCCTCTTCGTCACCATTTTCATCGGATTCTTCCGCTTCCGATATGTCGCTGTCAGATGACTGGGCAGTTTCTTCATCCGTTGCTGAAACTGTAACGGTTTCTGCAACTGACTGAGAAGTTTCGATAAGGTCAGGAACTGTTGCGTCCGCAGGATTGGTGTCTTCGGTAACAGCCTCTGAGCTTTGTAAAACTGTCACGCTTTCGGTAGTACCATGAGGATTTTCGGTTATGATCTTATCATCTTCATTTGCCTGTGAAGCTTCTGTGTTCCATACGCTTTCGCTGCTGTCCTCGGAAATAAGCTCCTCGCCAACGCTTCTAAGCACCAGCATATAAACGGACATTGTATCTGCATCAAAGCTTACGGTGTTGCTGCCATACTCAAAGCTGTCCGTTCCGATGTTTACAATGTCCGCATTTTCATCTATGCGGTATGCTTCGGAAAGCTCATAATCATACTGAGATGACTTGATGTTTATGTTGAAATTCTTCGTATTCACCATGTTTTTGTTTGTGAGTATAAGGCGCAGCACTTCAGGGTCATCATTATCCACAGCCGCATATACCGAACTCATTGTATCATCGTCGTTGTCAGAATATACAAGCGCATCTCCGAACTTTGTGCCCTCACCGTCATAGTCGGTGAAAAGATTCATGGCAGCCTTCTGGAAGCTGTAATCCTCCGAAACAGGGGACAGGCAGGCAAGGTAAACGCCTTCCTTTGCAAAGGTACCCAGCACATCTGTCTCGGCAATGGCACCGCTCATATTGTCTCCGCCGCCAAAGTCATATTCAGAGAATGAAAGACGAGTTCCGGGATAATTCATTCTTATAGAAGCCTGCAATGTAGGGATAAGCGGGGTGAACTGCTTGTTCATAAGCACTGAAACGCTGTTTTCCGTGTAGTCCGAATCCCATAGTGTTCGGACCGCCTGCATACGGTAAGCGTTGCTGAACTCATCGCTGCTTGTGAGCACGGGAATGCCCACGGGAGTAAGCGCTTCGGTGTAATAGTGCAAATCCAGAACGTCCAGCAGACGATAACCCACCTGATCGCCACGCATATACATATACGAGAGGTAATTATCTATAAACCATGAATACTCATTATCCGAACGGCTGCCCCATGCGTCTGAATTGTTCAGATTTATGCAGCCCTGAAGCCCGCTGACTGACGGACCGAATATAAAAGCCTTGTTGTCAATAGTCTTGACTGCATATGCAAGCTCCGCAGAACGATACAAAAGCTCGTCGGGGGTTATCTGGTCAAGACCCAGCACCGAGAAATTCTCAGCCCACTTATCAGGCTCGCTGTCAAGGAAATATCCGTTTATTCCGCCCTCCATGGCTGAACCGTAGCGGTTTACCAGATAGCTCACATATTCGTCCATATAGACCACGTCATCGTCAGTGTCGGGCTGATTAAGATATGTGTCGTTTTTATGGAACTGCACGGTACACCATCTTGTCTGCTTCGACAAAGCATCGTCAGAAACGATACCCATGGAATCCTTGGAGACATATCCCATCAGCTGGAGAGTTACCAGCCTTACGGGAATATTGTTCATCATTCCACGGGTAACAAGTGAATCAGTGTAAAGCGCAGGTGAGCTCCATTTGCTGGATGGAAAATTATCCACCAGCGATATATCGTTTGAGTTATTGCCGCTTGTTCCGGGATTTGAGAAATTTGTCTCCCAGTTGTAGGTTGAAAGAGATGTGCCCGTCTGCTTTATAACTGTAGGGGATATGCCCGCTATATTTCCCTTGTCGTTTATGCCGAAAATATAGGGGCTTATCTTAGTCTTGTCCTTTTCAGGCTTGACTGTTACGATGGTGTCGGCAGTTTCGGGAATTATCTCGATTATCATTTCGTCGTCCGCATATGTTGAGCAGGGGATAGCCGCTGCGGTAAGCAGTGCGGCAGCAAAAGCAGCAATTCTTTTCACTTTTTTCAATATTACGGCCATCCTTTCTCAGAGCTATGATCGTTATAGGCGATCAGGTTACTCATATTTACATTATACAGCATTGATGTATAAAAAGCAAGTGAAATCGTGTTATTCATCTTTCATTGCCATAAAGCTGTAAACTGCTGACATTCCTTGCAAATTAAATTCCACAGTGTTGTCAGGAGCTTTTTCAAGGGGGATTTTTATTTCATGGAAATCGTCCCATGAGGCTGACGGGGGTATCTCAGCCGAGCCTATGCAGCTGCCGTTGCAGATAATTTCAATTCTGGCAGGGGAGCAGGGGGCTGAAGCATATACTATCATATGATCTGCGCCGTCAAACTGACAGCTTTCAAATGAGACATTTCCGCCCCAGTCGCCGAATTTTACATACCAGTCGTTTTTCGCATTGGAAAATCCGAGGGAACCTCTGAAGATACTGTCATTATTTTTACAGTAAACAGTTTCACCGCATTTTCTGAAAGAAGCCTCTGCCCATGATATCATCACATCAGCCGTGCAGCGTATATCCTTGCTTGAAGCGCCTGCCATAAATGTGTATTTTCCGCTGAAAATTTCCATTCTACCGTTAACGGTGCTGTAGGCTTCAAGGCGTTCCTTGGGAATTTCAAGGGATAATTTGGCGGTTTCGCCCGCTTTTATGGTGACTCTTTCAAATCCGCAGAGCTTAGATATTCTTTCGGGGGCAGTGTCCGCAGAGAAATATATCTGAACCACTTCATCTCCATCTGTGTCGGAGGTGTTTTTTACATTTACGGATATTTTTATGCAGTCGTCAAGCGCATTTACCGTAAGATCAGAATATTCAAAGCTGGAGTATGATAAGCCAAATCCAAAGGGATAAAGCGGCTCGCCGTCATAATACATATAGGTTGAGCGTGATGTGATGATATCATACTCCTTGATATCTGGAAGCTCATGCTCTGATCTGTACCATGTGATAGGACATCTTGCGGCGGGATTATTTTCACCGAATATGGTCGAATACACAGCATTTCCCATCTCTGCACCGCAGTGGGAGGAGTAAATTACCGCCGAAGCGTGCTTGCTTTCGCTGACTATGGCGTAAGGGTAACTTGATATAAGCATAAGCACAAGCTTTTCGGAGGGCAGGCTCATTATCTGCTCATGCTGATGAGAGGGGAGAGCAAGAGTTTCCCTGTCATAACATTCCCTTGCCACCTGCATCGGGTGATTTCCTGCACAGTATATCACAATATCCGACTTGTGCGCCAGCGCATGAAGTCTTTCTGTTCCTCTTGAAACAGTTTCAATAGTGAAAAGCCTATTCTCGGAGGGGCGGCAGGTTGGCTTTACGGCAAGCTCTCCATTTTCATTAACATAAACCGAGTCATCATGCCACGATTCAAAATAAACATATTCGCCGTATTCGTGGGGCTTGAACCATTCTTTTATAAACCATTCGTATGGTGTTTCCGAGGAAGCGGAGTATGTGCCGTTTTCGGTGACATATTTGCCATTGAACAGAGATTTGAAATTATAAACGCTCTTGTCCCATTTGTGAAGCTCGAAAAGTTCACGTTCGGTGATCTTATCGGCAGAAAAGCTTATTTTTCCGTCATCGCCTACAGACATATATTTTCCGTTTGCTTTGGATTTTACGGCAACATAGTCGTATCCGTTATCAAAGGAAAGCGCTTCCTTGTCAAAGTGCATTTCAAATGCTTTTCGTACAGAAATGGCATAAGATGCCACGCCTGTGTACCAGTCACGGTAATTTTCATCAGCTATCGGCCCTGCAATAAGAATTTTTCCCTTTTCTCCGCTGACAGATAATTTTTCACTTGTTAATGGTAAAATGCCGTTATTTTTTAACAGGCAAATCTGCTCATAAGCTGCCTGCCTGTTTATTGTGCGGGCGTATTCGCTGTCAGGCAAAGTGTCGGTATCGGAATATTTGTGTCTGTCATCAAATTCGCCCAGCCTGAACCGTCCCAGCAGAACATTTCCCACAGCCTTGTTGATATCATTTTCAGAAATAAGCCCTTTATTCAGTGCTTCTCTTGCAGCGGCAGCTACCATGCGGCCATCATCGGTCATGGTATCGGTACCGTTCTTTATGCACAGCGCCAGTGATTCGGCGTGAGAATTTGTATAGCCGTGTTCAAGATAATTCTGGGAAAAAGCTCCGCCGTCACTTACTGCCAAGTCCATTTTCCACTCATCTTTAAGGACGTGCTGCATATCGGGGTTCATATCCCCGGGAACGCCGCCGATCTTGTTATAGGCAGCCATTACAGCGTGAGCGCCGCCCTCCGTGAGAGCAGGCTTGAACGCACGGTAATAGTATTCGTGGAGCAGCTTCACGGTAACATCGGAATTTCCGCACATACGGTCTTTTTCGTTGTTATTGGCGCAGAAATGTTTAAGGGTGGGGAGAGTTTTCAGCAGAACTCCGCTTTCGTCTGTGCGGCAGTCCCTGATATCCTTGTCGGCAGGCTCTTCACTGTGAGCAGCACCTGCAAGACCGATGGTGTATTCCTTTGACATCTCACCTGCAAGGCAAGGGTCTTCTCCGTAGGCTTCCTCAGTTCTTCCCCATAGAGGATTGCGTTCCATATCAACAGTGGGGCCCCAGAGCATAAGCCTGCCTGTGGGATCCTGCTTATAATAATGCCTTGTTTCGTCGCCTGCGATTTCGCCTATCTTTCGCATAAGCTCCTTGTCAAATGTCGATGCCATTCCGATGGGCTGAGGGAATACTGTGGAGACCTCATTCGGGTCTTTTGACACAAAGCCTCTGGCAGCTTCACAGCCGATAGTCCATTTTCCGACACCGAGCCTTGGCACCTCGCACTGAACCGAAGAAAGCATATTTATCTTTTCGTCAACAGTGAGCCTGCCCAGCAAATCATCTATTCTTTCTCCGATTGTGAGACTTTTATCCCTGAACTTCATGTATTCCATTTCATCAGCCCTCATTTATTTAATATTTAAGTATTACGAATTTTGCCAGGGGAACGAGTACGGCAAGGAAAATTATGTTCACTATTGTAAAGCAGTTGATGAACTTCTTTGAGTCGGATTTTTCTGAGCGCAGATAGCTTTTGTAGGATATCAGGCTTGCAAGGGAAGCTATGAGCGTTCCCAGACCGCCGATATCGGTTCCGAGGATAAGGGACTTGTAATCATCTGTGAAAGCCGAAAGCATAACGGAAGCGGGGACATTGGAAATTATCTGGCTGCAAAGAACGGAGCTTTCAAACTCGTGACCCGATATCACGCTGCTTATAAACTGAGTTACCTCGGGAATATTCTTGACATTTCCCACAAAAATAAAAAAGCAGGCGAATGTGGCAAGCAGACCGTAATCTACCTTTACAAAAACGCTGGGCTGGATTATTGCCAACACAACACAGACCGACGCAAAAACGCTTATTGTGTCAACTACATTGAAAACGGAAAGAATACATAAAATAAACAACGCAGCATACAGCAGCAGGTATTTGGGGTTCTGGACAGTTGCCTTTTGTTCGTCCTTTTCCAAAAAAATAGGCTCTTTTTTTATCATCATGCAGCCTATAAAAAGCATCAGCATACTTACTGCCGTAACGGGAAGCGTCAGAGAGAAAAACTCCGAAGATGTCATCTTTGAGGCAGAAAAAAGGTACAGATTCTGCGGATTGCCGAATGGTGTAAATGCGCTGCCCATATTAGCCGCAACAGTCTGCAGCGCGATAACATAAACAGGGGACTTGTCTATTTTTTCGTACATCATTACGGTAAACGGGATAAATGCAATAAGAGCAACATCGTTGGTGATGAGCATGGACATGAAAAATACCATGAAAACCAGCGCAAGAGCAAGATTTCTTGTGTCCTTGGCAAGTGTGGCAACCTGTTCTGAAAGAACTTTGAAAACATTATTTACCGAAAAGCCTGCAACAACAGCCATAAATCCGAACATAACACCGATAAGGTCGGTATCAATATAAGAAACATAATTTGTTACAGGAACAAAAATACAGGAAATAATAGCGGCTATGAATGCGATTATTGCAACAGCCTCTTGCTTTATAAACTGTTTCAGATCAGTCACGCTGAAAACCGTCCTCTCAGATCAATTTAAAACTTAAAACTCAGCAGAAAAGATTAAGTACAGAGCCGCTGAGAACGCCTATAAAATACAGATATACAAGGAAAATGATATTTTCTTTCAGGTTCTTGTTTGCCTTAAAAAGCACCGCAAGTCCCACGCCTGCACCAGTGCAAAGTCCGCCTACGGCAGTTCCGAAGGAGATGCTTCCGCTGGCATACAGCTCTGTTATAATTACAGATGCTGCACAGTTGGGGATAAGACCAACAAGAGCTGATGCAAACGGTTGGAGAAATCCGATGCCGTTCAAAAATGCGGATACATTGTCCTGACCGGCAAATTCCATGATAGAGTTCATTATGAGGTTGACAATTAAGATGAACACAAAAATCTCAAGTGTGTGATGGAATGCCGAGAGCCATATGCTGTGATTGCCACAGCCGCAGGTGGTGCATATCTGGTCGAATTCCGCATCATCGGGTTCTTTTACAAAAAACTTTATGAGAATGCCGAAAAGTGCGCCTGCGATTATGGCAATGATAAACTTTGCAGCAATAAGCTTCCAGAGAGAACTTATCTGGTCAGGGTGAGCAAGCAAGATGGGGATTGCTTCATCTGAGGTGGAAATAAAGACAGCCATAAGTGTGCCTGCGCCGATTATTCTGCTGGAAAACAGATTTGATGCAGCAATGGAAAATCCACATTGCGGAACGCAGCCCAGAGCCGCACCGACAGCAGCTCCGCCGATGTTTGAATGACCTGCTTTTTCAAGTGCGAGCGCAAGCTTATCGGCAGCGTGATGTTCGATAAATTCCATCAGCAAAAATGTGAGGTATAAAAATGGCAGCATTTTTGCCGAATCTAAAAGAGCGTCTAATATTATATCAAGTATTGTTGAGAGCATTTATATGGTATAAAACTGTGCAATATGGAGTTTAAATATAATTTTTACTTATCTAATTTCGCATAACTTTGATTATGCGAAATTAGATATTTTTTTATCCATACCAACAGCTTTAATTCCGTCCTTTCTATTTTTATTCATAACATTCATTATACCGCATTTATGGCGCAGTGTCAAGAAATTTGCCTATACATTTCTGCACAGGCATTAAAAATTACTTGTTTTCTTTTTTTTCAAGACTAAGAATTTCAGAACGGAGTTCCTCCATCTTTTCTTTATACTGACTAATACGCCTTTCATAAATAAAACTACCATGACCAACTATTTTTTTGCAATCCTCATTTAATTCTATAGATTCATTCCACATTCTTAAAATCGAATCATACGCCAAATTAAGAACTTCTAACTCGGTAAGTGTAGCAAATTTTTTCATATCTATTATCCTTTCATACTTGACAAAATCGGGTTTATGGATTATAATCAATGTGATGAACGTGAGAGTATTCACCACATCAATTATATTTTGCGTTATGTAGTCGGTGCTTTAGACGGTTGACCGACTACATTTTTTTATTTGCTTTCTTTCAGCCTTAAAAAACATTGACAGATTATCAGCCTGGCTGTTATAATAAATATAAGTAAAATAGTATAAATCAGGTGAAAAAATGTATTTCCAATACGGCGATAAAGAGATCGAATATTTAAAATCAAAGGATAAAAAGCTTGCCGAGGTCATTGACAAAGTAGGTCACATTGACCGAACCGTTGATACGGACTTGTTTTCGTCTGTGGTGCATCACATCATAGGTCAGCAGATATCCACCAAGGCCCAGCAGACCATATGGCTGCGTATGAATGAAAAATACGGTCATGTCACGCCTGAGGTCATTGATTCTGCTGATGCGGCTGAGCTTCAGTCTTTGGGTATGACGTTTCGCAAGGCTGAATATATAAAGGATTTTTCCCATAAAGTCGTCAGCGGTGAATTCAGTTTGGACGCAGTATGGCATATGTCAGATGAAGAGGCTGTTGAGGCGCTGTCATCCCTCAAAGGCGTTGGTGTATGGACTGCCGAAATGATACTTTTATTCTGTATGCAGCGGTCTGACATACTGAGCTTTGGCGACCTTGCCATTCAGCGTGGAATGCGCATGGTGTATCATCACAGAAAAATAGACAAAAAGCTTTTTGAAAAATATCGCAGGCGGCTGTCCCCTTACGGCAGCACCGCAAGCTTGTATTTCTGGGCGGTATCGGGCGGCGCTGTTGAGGGAATGAAGGATTATGCGCCCAAAAATAAGCGCTGATAACAAAATTTATGGAGAAAAATTATGTCAGGTGTACTGAATGATGAGCTGATATATGAAATACTGTCCGCAGTTGAGGAGATACCTGAGGGTAAAGTCGCTTCATGCGGTCAGATAGCACGCCTTATCGGTCGAGAGAAAAATTCACGTCTTGTGGGCAAGGTGCTGAGCATGGCGGAATATTACGGAAAATATCCCTGCCACAGAGTCGTTAACAGCGCAGGCAGGCTCGCTCCGGGTTTTGATGAGCAGCGTTCATTGCTTGAAAACGAGGGCGTGGAATTTAAGGAAAACGGCTGTGTGGATATGAAAAAATACGGTTGGAACGGTGAATAACATGGAATATACATATCATTATAACTCCCCGCTTGGCGGCATTACGCTGGCAGGCTGTGAAGATGGTCTTACGGGGCTTTGGTTTGACGGACAGAAATATTTTGCAGCAACTCTTTCCAAACAGCATGAGGAAAAGCATATCCCTGTGTTTGACGAAGCGATAAGGTGGCTGGATATTTATTTTGGCGGCAAAGAGTCTGATTTTACCCCGCCGCTCAAATTATCGGGAACGCCTTTCCGCAGGGCAGTCTGGGATATCCTGCTGACTATCCCCTACGGTCATACCATGACATACGGTGAGATATCCGATATCATGGCAAAGCAAAAGTGTGTTTCCAAAATGTCGGCTCAGGCGGTGGGAGGCGCTGTGGGACATAATCCTGTTACGCTTATCGTGCCTTGCCACAGAGTAGTTGGCGCAGGCGGAAATCTTACGGGATATGCAGGCGGAACAGATAAAAAGCTCAGGCTTCTTAAGCTGGAGGGTGCAGATATCTCATCGCTGTATATTCCTGTTAAAGGAACTGCACTGTAAGTTTTTTGGTTTTTTTTATAAAAAAGGTTGACTTTGCTTCTATTTTATGGTAAAATTAACGTGTTTTAGTTTTTTTATAAAAAATACTTAATTTGCTGAATTTAGGAGCTGATATAATGATCTGGGCAAAGGAAGAAACTCTTTCTCGTGAAGAGATTGAAGCTATACAGCTTGAAAAGCTGAAAAAGGTCGTTTCAACGGTATATGAAAAGGTTGCGCCTTACCGTGCAAAAATGGACGAAGCAGGCATCAAGCCTGAGGACGTTAAAAGCCTCAATGACCTGAAGCGTCTCCCATTCACAACCAAGCAGGATATGCGTGACAACTATCCTTTCGGTCTTTTTGCTGTGGATAAGAGCCAGCTTGCAAGAATACACGCATCATCGGGAACTACAGGCAAGCCAACTGTTGTAGGATATACTAAAAAGGATCTGGAAACGTGGGCTGAATGTGTTGCAAGGCTTGCGGTGGCAGGCGGTGCGGAGAGCAGCGATGTTTGTCAGATATGCTTCGGATACGGTATGTTCACAGGTGCGCTGGGCTTACATAACGGCCTTGAAAGAATAGGTGCCTGCATTATCCCCTCTTCCACAGGCAACACCGAAAAGCAGATAATGTACATGAAGGATTACGGTACAACTCTGCTGGTTGCAACACCTTCCTATGCTCTCCGTATCGGCGAGGTGGCTACTCAGATGGGTCTTAACCCCAAAACTGACCTGAAGCTCAAAACAGCTCTTGTTGGAAGCGAGCTGCTTACCGAAGCTATGAGAGATGAGATGCACAAGCTTTACGGCGATAATCTTACCATTACACAGAACTATGGCATGAGCGAGCTTATTGGCCCAGGTGTTTCGGGCGAATGTACCGAGCTTTGCGGAATGCACATCAATGAAGATCATTTCCTTGCCGAGATAATCGACCCCGAAACAGGCGAAGTTCTCCCCGCAGGCGAAAAGGGCGAGCTGGTCGTTACCTGCCTCTCCAAGGAAGCTCTGCCGCTTATCAGATACCGCACAAGAGATATTACCCGTCTTATGTACGAGCCTTGCAAGTGCGGAAGAACCACTGCAAGAATGGAAAATCTCAGCGGAAGAACAGATGATATGCTCAAGATCAGGGGCGTAAACGTATTCCCCAGCCAGATTGAAGAGGTTCTGCTCAAGACTGAGGAAATAGGCCCTCATTACGAGATAATCGTTGACAGAAAGAATCACTCGGATATTCTTACTATCAGAGTAGAACTTGCTCCCGATAAGATGACCGACGATTATGCAGAGCTTGAAAGGATACGCCTGAAGCTCAAGTCAGCTCTTCGTGTAATGCTTGGTCTTGACGCTGTTATCCAGCTGGAATCTCCCAACACTCTCAAGCGCTTTGAGGGCAAGGCAAAGCGTGTGACCGATAACAGAAAAGGTCAGAACTGATCTTATGAAAGGAATTGAGTGCAAATGAAACAGCTTACGGTTTTTATTGAAAACAGACTGGGCAGGCTTGAGGAAGTCACCGAAACACTGTCCGCAGCAAATATCAATATCATATGTATCAGCCTTTCCGACACAGGTGAGTACGGAATGCTCAGAATGATAGTTTCACAGCCTGCCGCAGCGGTGGATGCTCTGGCAGCATCAGGTTTCTCAGCAGTGCTTGGTGATGTTATAGCTGTTAAGCTCCCCCATCATTTCGGCGCACTGAAAGGGCTCAGCGGTCAGCTTTCCGAAAACGGCATAGATATCAAGTATATGTATGCGCTTACATCAGGCGAAAATGCTGCTATAGTTATCAAAACGTCTGACAATGACAAGGCAGAAGCTGTCCTGTCGGGTGAGCACGAGCTTTTAAGCGCTGTTGACGTTTATAATATGTGATCTGATCTATCATTATTTCGGGGATATTCCTCACAATATCCCCGAAAAATTATACCATATGCACTTTAATGATTTAAAGTCAAGCAAATTTAAAGTATGTATGATTTAAAGCTATTATGCAATAAAATAAAAGGAAAATGAAAGGATTGTTTTTATGGTTCTTTGGGGTACACTGATCGCTTACCTGGCGATAATGGTAGGCATAGGCATTTACTGCCGTAAAAAGACTTCCAACGTGGATGATTTTGTTCTTGGAGGAAGAAGCATCGGCCCTTGGTTCACAGCATTTGCATACGGAACTTCTTATTTCTCGGCGGTAGTTTTTGTTGGCTATGCGGGACAGTTCGGCTGGGAATACGGTCTGGCATCCACATGGATAGGTCTGGGAAATGCGTTCATCGGCTCACTTCTTGCGTGGTTCCTGCTTGGAAAGCGCACAAGAATAATGTCTAAATATTTGCAGACATCTACCATGCCCGAGTTCTTTGAAAAGCGATATCTGTCAAAGCCGCTGAAGCTTTCCTCGGCGATAATCATTTTTATTTTCCTTATCCCCTACACAGCTTCCGTTTATAACGGTCTGTCACGTCTTTTTGAAACAGCTTTCCATATACCCTATTCCGCCTGTATCGTGGCGATGGCGCTGTTCACCGCAATATACGTAATTCTCGGTGGATATCATGCTACTGCACTTAATGATTTCGTTCAGGGAATCATCATGCTCATAGGCATTGCATCTGTAGTCGTATGCGTTCTGGCTCACAAGGGCGGACTTACAGAAGCTGTCAGCTCCCTTTCACAGATACCCGACAACAGCGGGAACACAGGTACATACACTTCCCTTTTCGGCCCTGACCCCATTAACCTTTTCGGAGTAGTAATTCTTACCTCTCTCGGAACATGGGGACTTCCTCAGATGGTACAGAAGTTCTACGCTATCAAGGACGATGCTGCAATTAAGCGTGGAAGCATTATCTCCACCATTTTTGCCATTGTCGTAGCAGGCGGCTCATATTTTCTCGGCGGCTTCGGACGCATTTATTCCACCACCGACCCTGCGGATACCGCCAAGAATTTCGTAAGCACCTCTGCCGCAGGTAAACTCCAGTATGACACTATTATTCCCGCAATGATGACAGAGGCTCTTCCCGAGCTGCTGTTTGGAATACTTATCGTGCTGGTGCTTTCCGCATCTATGTCAACTCTTTCATCTCTGGTGCTTACATCAAGCTCCACTATGACCATTGATATGATAAAGCCTTACAAAAAGGATATGACCGACAAGCAGCAGATACTTGTGATAAGAGTATTCATCGTTTTGTTCCTTGCACTTTCCGTAATTCTTGCCATGAACAAGAACGCATACATTTCCACGCTGATGTCAATTTCATGGGGTGCGCTGGCAGGTGCGTTCCTTGCGCCTTTCCTCTGGGGACTTTTCTCTAAGAAGATATCCCGCACAGCAGTTGGCGTGTGCTTTGTATGGGGCGTTGGTGTGACAGTGCTGCATACAGTTATGTTCAGCATGGGCTGGTTCCCCGGACTTGTTGAGAGTGTAAAGGCAATGGGCTGGAAGCTGAACATTATGTCTCCCCTTAACTGCGGTTCATTTACAATGCTTTCATCGCTTATCATCTGTCCTCTGGTAAGTAAATTTACCATGAAAAAGGACGGCAGCGACCTTGCGGCAGGTGAAAGCGCATTCAAGTGCTATGCAGAGAAAAATTGATATTTACAAACTCTAATATATAAGAAAAAGCAGCTCGAAAGGGCTGCTTTTTTATGCTGTTATGATTCGTTTACTAATTTTCCCGTGATATGTTCTGGAATAAGCTCCAGACAAAGCACATTCGGCCCTGAGAATTTCAGCTCATGCTCGATATAGCTCTCATCATCGGTGAATTTATAACACAGTTTTCTGCATATTTTCTTAGCAAGGTCAGGGTCGGTCACAGGACGGATCCTGACGAAAACAATAACGCTTCTGATATTAAGCGCCCATTCCCATTCTTTCCTGAATCCGCTGTCATATACTCAGAATGATGCCTTGTCGCATTTCATTATTATATTGTTGATCTCATCAATAATCGTCCCCGTAAACGCCTTGGTTTTCGTACTCCCCTCGAAGTGCTTTATAAATTTTTTCGTTGATTTTGTTGCACTTGACTTGACAATCTATCTTCATAATAATCCTCAGGTAAACATACTCCTAAGCGACTTTCAACTATCCCCTTTACATCATAATCCACAACGCATTTAGGATTAGAAGGTGGATTGTACTTATCTATAAGCAAATCCACATAACTAGCATTAGAATCAAAAAAGTTGTTCATTATATCACTTCCTTTTTTCTTTATTTAAATACGAGTACAACATAATAACAACGCCTTCAATTTAACATTTGTAATCTTACCTTATCATACGTTCAAAAATATCGTATTTGTAAAATTTAAGTTGAAAGGAGTTGTGACCTTGAAAACGTTATCGCAACTTTAAGCCATATATAAATTTCGTCTGGATAATCAAATTTGTCATATTGTTAATAAAGCTATACTGCCACAACAATTTCAAACTTACAGCCCTTAATTTTATTATCTCTTATCAAATCATAAACTTTTTTACTAATAATTAGTTTAGGGCTGCCATACCAACCTGGTCCAAATTTTTCAACAGACAAATTAAAATCACTTGCTGACTTAATCTCATTAAGTTGATACCTAACATATGATAATGGAAGAATATGATGTCCTTTGCATAACAAGCAATATCCTTCCAATATATTAACAGGCATTGACTTATCAATGGGCGGCATTATACTTTTCACCCGCATATGCCATGCAGGAAAATCATTTTTTATTTTGTTATTGTAATGATATGCCGGATAAAACTCTACACCAGTAAGTACTGATTCTTCAATCAAAATTTTCATCTTGTCAGAAACAATTATTTCGTTGTTGCATTTCATCGAAGTAGCAATATTCTTTCCACGAAACTCTGCCTTGTTAATATAAATGTCACCCATCGGAATATATTGATGAACGCCACATTTTTCACAATAAAAATCAGAGAATTTCGTCTGATAACATTCTGTATAATCCTCTTTACCGTATATCGGCAATTTCATCTCAAATAAACTTGCTTTTGACATTTCAGTTTTTGAATATTTCATGCCATATGTATTTTCAACGGCATTATATCCATATTTCTCTGCCATCATTTTAATATTCTGGTAAGCAAATCCACCATATTCAATTTTAGCATAGCTTGGTTCAAAATGTCTTATCTTTTTTCTATCTATATTTAATTCATCTGCCAACATATTAAGTCTTAAATCATGATCATTATAATAATCCACCAATGGATATAACATGAAAATTCTGTACTCTATCATATTATTTGTACCACCTATCGAGAATATTTCTCTATGAATTCAAGCAATATTTCTACTATTTCAGGGAAATCCCTATATATATTTTTTACCGCTTGAATCAAAACTTCTTTTGTTGCACTTTGTGTCGTTAACTCTACTGAAGCATTGGAATATGCTATAGCTTGCCGCCATAATTTTGTAAATACTTGATGCAATGTATGCGGTAGTGGAAGCAAGGGAATTTTCTCTTGACCAATTTTAAATAAATTTGCAAAACGTTTTTCAATAAGATGATGAATTTCAAACCCTGCATTTTTTAAAGCTTTCTTAAATTCCTCATATGTTAAAACGCCATATTTTTCAATTAAATCCTTAACCTGCTTGACAAATTTTCGCCATTCATCATCGTCATTATTAGATCCACCGCTTCCAGTTCCAGTATTTTCAATAGCATTATCAATTACCGAATCCCTTGCTTCATCATTTGCATCTGATGAGTTAGTTGAACCATCTGCAATACCGCTAACATTATCCAAAAGAACATCAGTAATTATATATGTCGCCAGTACAATATTAAATATGGTTACAGCAACGGCAAGGATTTTCATACCAATTCTCATTGCAGACTGATTTGACATTTGGTATGAAACATCAAGAATGGCTTCACCAGTTGTTCCCACTTCCAAATCCTCAACTGTCAAATATCCACTTGGATCAATATTCATTACAGGATTTGATCTGCAATACAAATACTTATGCAAGCTAACAGGGTCATTTATTGTGCCCTGATATGTGTCCTGCGAAATAAACCTGCCTGTAGAGGTATCCATATATCTCGCACGGAGATAATACAACCCCGTAGTCTCGTCAAACTGCTCGCCGCAATAGCGATAGCAATTCTTAGTAGAACCCTTAGATTTCAGCAAGTTACCAAAAGCATCATAGCAATATGTATCGGTAACAACGCCACTTTCATTAGCAAGTCCAACAACAGAACCGTGTCCGTCATAAAGATATACAGACACCTTTCCGTCACGTTCCTGGGAAATAAGGTCAGCACCAATCGTATAGACACACTTCGCCGTGCCATTTTCGTCAATCTCTGCCAGAACATTGGTAAGGCTTGAATTATCATTGAGATACTTTACATACTCAGTTACTCCGTCACTTCTGTGTGTTGTTTTAGAAGTTCTGTTGCCCTCGTAGTCATAGGTATAACTTTCCTCAGTAACAAGTACGCCGTTCTGAACAGTTGCCTTTACAAGCTTGTTTTCAGCGTTGTACTCATAGAGTGCAGACTGTGCAGAGCCAATTATCCTTACAAGATTACCGTTAAGGTCGTACTCATAAGATGTTTCGGAATCTGAAACAAGCTGATTTAAAGCATTGTAAACATACTCAGTAGCAACACCATTTTCGGTTTTCAAGATGCGGTTGCTTACATTATCATAAGCATAGGTATAAACAGTAACCTTTTCGTCCTCGGTAATGGTTTCCGAAGTCAAACGGTACAGGGAATCATAGCTATACTCCACAGTGCGGTCAAGCTCAGTCACAGACTTGCGCTCGCCTGCCACGCCGAGAGTATAGATATATTGTACTACAATCTCCCCGTCAATGTCAACAGTTTCCTGTCGAATAAGACGATTTAAAAGGTCATAATCGTAGGTGGTAGTAAATCCGTTTGCATAATGCACAGCGGTACGGTTTCCGTTTGCATCATACTCATAAACAGTAGCATAACCATTGCGGTCAACTACTCTTGTAAGCCTGTCAAGCAGATCATACTCATAAGATGTTGAACCGAAAGGTGTTGTTACCTTCGTAAGTCTGCAAGCGTTATCATAAGAATAGCTTACATAATTCCCATCGGGATAATCCACACGGGTCAGACCGTTCATAAGGTCAACTATCCCAAATGATACAATCCGAATTTATGAAATTTTTCAATTTTATCTTTAATATCAATATTATAAATTCTATGTCCATCATCTAAAGTACATTTTAATAACTTGCCTGATGTATCATATTCAAAGTCAAAAGTTTTAGTCCAAAAGCCATCAAAAGTAACAGCTTTATATAGTTTACGTTCCTTGTAAAAATACTCGGCTCCAAGATATGAATACTTATCAAGGATTCCTTGTTTTACATATTTATCCAATACAATCAAATTTCCATTTTCATATTCTAATACAAAAAAATCGCTTAAAGTCACCTCCCCATTATAGTCAAGAGAATAGAACAAATATATGGTAATATTATCTTTTTTTCTATTATAACATCATAATTATCATAATAATCATCAGTAATATACTTAATCTTAATTAAATCATTATTAGCATACCAGTATTCGAAGTATGTTTTTTTGATAAAGCTTTTTTCAACAAACCTCCCTCTTCTGCTATTATTATCAATTAAACAATCCGTTAAATCAGGTTGATAATACCCCAACTCATCACGAGATCCTACAAAGAATTTTTTATTATTGACAATTTTCTTAAGATTGTCATTTAAAACATGGTATGATTTTTTATAAATTTTATTTATCCAACTAATTTGTTTTTCACAGTACAATTTCTCCACCTCATTAAGCAATTATTAAATCAATAGCACTTATCAATCCTTTTAATGACGCTAATGCCAAATGTACACTTGCTACTTGTTCTAAATAACTATTATTGTATGAATTTGAATATGCTGCAAAAATTACAGTATTCACCGTTTTTACATATAAGTTGTTATTAGAATGAAGCGCATAATGGGTTGAATATTTAATTACCACAATATTAGGTGACAATACACTATACGAATAACAATTTATTCCACACAATGATAAAATAACTCTTGTAAATTTTGTTTCATCCATGCCTTTCGGCACAATGTGATGTCTTGCTATTTTATTATTATAATCATTATTAGTTTTTCCTTTGGTAGAAGCCCAAGTCATTACTTGATGTAAAAGGGATGCATAAATGATTTGAATATTCCTTAATAAAACCAAGGACTTAATATTTGAAGCGATTTCACCTATAGCATTTTCTACCAAAACGTTACGATAATATTCAGCAATATTTGGAACTTGCAATGCAGTTGTTGCTAGTAACTCACTGCTAATTCGAGACACGACATATGCAGCACCGACTGTACATAATGCTTTCAGCAATTCTCTTCCAATTATTACCGTACTTTTCATATGCATTACTTCACCGGGAGAAGGTAGTGCAGCAACCAAAAAACAACTCGGATCAGAATACATTACCGGATTCGCATTAGCATACAAATACTTATGCAAACTTATAGGGTCAGAAATTGAACCCGCATAACTATCCTGCGAAATAAACCTACCCGTAGAGGTATCCATATAACGGGCACGTAAGTAATACAAGCCAGTAGTCTCATCAAACTGCTCCCCGCAATAACGGTAGCAATTCTTGGTAGAGCCAGTGGATTTCAGCAGATTACCAAATGCATCATAGCTGTAAGTATCAGTTACAACGCCACTCTCATTCGAAAGCCCAACAACAGAACCATGTCCGTCATAAAGATATACAGACACCTTTCCGTCACGTTCCTGCGAAACAAGGTCAGCACCGATCGTATAGACACACTTCGCCGTGCCGTTTTCGTCAATCTCAGCAAGAACATTTGTAAGGCTTGAATTGTCATTGAGGTACTTTACATACTCGGTTACGCCGTCACTTATATGTGTAGTCTTAGAAGTTCTGTTGTCCTCGTAGTCATAGGCATAACTTTCCTCAGTAACAAGCACGCCGTTCTGAACAGTAGCCCTTACAAGCTTGTTTTCAGCGTTGTATTCATAGAGTGCAGACTGTACAGAGCCAATAACCCTTACAAGATTTCCGTTAAGGTCGTACTCATAAGAAGTATTGCTGTCAGAAACAAGCTGATTAAGAGCGTTGTAAACATATGCAGTCTCAGCACCATTTTCGGTTTTCAAGATACGGTTGCTTACGTTGTCATAAGCATAGGTATAGACAGTTACTTTCTCACCCTCAGTGATTTTCTCACTCGTAAGGCGGTACAGAGAATCGTAAGTGTATTCGACAGAGCGATTAAGTTCAGTAACACTCTTGCGCTCCCCTGCTGCGCCGAGAGTATAAACATATTGTACTACAACATTATCCTTGTTGTCAACAGTTTTTTCACAAATAAGTCTGTTGAGCAGGTCATATTCATATGTGGTAGTAAAACCATTGGCATAATGTACAGCAGTTCTGTTACCATTAGCGTCGTACCAAATACGTCTTACTCAATTCTCCCTAGCTTAACTGAGGGCTTAAGCATTTCAATTACAATTACTAATTTATTTTTTTCACACAATACTCTTGAGAGTATTCACGTAATGATTTTCCCTTATTAATAAAATAATTATATTTCATACTCTTTAAATGCTCAATAGCATCATAATATTCCTTATTATTTATAAGATAAAGTAATTTATAAAGTTCATCTTCTTTTTCATTTTCAAATATTTTAGTATTTAGCTGTTCAATCGTAACATTTTGTGTTGTATTAATAAAATCAAATAAATAGTTGCAAATGCACTTTTCAATTTCCATTTCAGACCAAGTTTCAACTACTGTTGATTTAAAATCTGTCTGATATCCGTTATACGTAAAAGCTCCATTTGCTCTCAAACTTTGTGCATTCTTTTCATTATCTGACATATTCATGATATCCCAAAGCAAATTATCAATCCACATAGGTTTTATTTTTTCAATATACGAACACATTAATACATTCTTTTCTTCATTTATTCCTAATGAAATAATTCCTTTAAAAAAAAGTTTCTCATCACTATACCAAACAATATTATTAATTTTATGAATTTTTTTAATTTTACAAATCTCCACTAATTTTTTTGACAAATATACATTCAGTTCATTGAATCTTTTTTTTGACATTCTATCCATAATCAGTTCTCCGCATCTCTATTTGTTGTGATATCTATATTATATATTACTCGTCCATTAAGTGATTTTATTGTTTCATCGTTTTATTCATTTAATAATTTTTAATATTATCCAATTAACCAATTTTGAAATTAGTTTTTCCTCCACGAACGCAAATACCAAAAGCAATATGATATTAACAATTATTCTGAGCAATATACTCATTTTAATATTATCTAAGATAAAATAATTACAAGTTATAATCAAAGCCACAACAACTATAGAGTTAACTATTTCACACAGCATACATCGTTTATCAAACACTGTGTCTTTACAATTCGATAATATTTTTTTATTTTTCAAAATGTGCCGCCTCTTTTAACATAATGTAGCTCTCCAAGCCCACACCGTTGTATTAGGTACAGTACCATTTCCTTTGTTATCCATTATTTTGATAAAAATACCTTAGTTGATATAAAAATTTCTTGTTACGGTCAAACATACGCTTCAAAAGTATAAATCAGAGCTTTGTATGGTAAATTTCCGTCAAAATCAAAGTAACTACTCTTTCTTAAAATTTGATATATCAAAATCAGAATATATTTTTATTAACTTAGAAGGAAATTTCCATGTTTTTTCCGAAACCTTTCCATAATAATAACTTTTTCTCGTATATGATATTGGATTACCAGAAATGTCGTATATAAAAGAAAACTCTTTTAACTCCATAGGATTCATCTGCGGACAATTACTAGGTAGCACATTTCCAACATTGTTAAAATTTTCATTATTATACCACACTATTTCTTTTCTATTATTATAATTATTTATGGATTCTGCTTTTATTATATATTTTTTTTCATAATAATATTTGCGACTTGTTATATTCATTTCATTACTATTAGAAAAATCATTATTACCATTTTGAATATGGGGTAGCAAATCCATGCAGTCATATTGACTTATTTCACCATCTCCTTCAATATGCTCTATAGTAACTTGCAACAATGTATGACTGCCGCATAAATATTTCAGTCCAATTATCTTATCTTTTTCACATACAAAAATTTTTTCGCATATCGGTTTATTTTGTTCCCCCAAGAAAACAGAGTAAACTGGTTTTGTTTCTTTAAAAAAATGCTGGGAATATCCATTAAGATTTATCGGCAGTTTGTTTCTTTTCCACTTCTTTCTAATAGGTGCAGTATTATCATCAATTTCCAAAATAAAATCCGAATGATATGGTTCAACCCAAACCGGACTCCAAATCACATCTAAATTTTTATCAGATATATCTATACTTTTTTTTACATTTTCATATTCATACTCATATTCTTCAAATATTCTGACAAGCATTTCCGAAATACAAGTTATAGTTTTTGCGTTAAAAAACACTATCATTACTTCCTTTCAATTTATTTAAATCATCGGTAAAATAAACTTAATTATTGGCATCTTATCTGAGTGTATATTTACGTCCATTTTGTGCAGAAATTTCTTAATAAGCAATAACGATCTGCAAAATTTCAATGTTAACCAACTAAACAACAAGTTGCGTATTTAAGCTCTAAAGAATACTTCACTAAGAAATATCAAGATTGCAAAAATCATCGAGTTGGTTTATATTTATATGTATTTAAGGCGTTTTTATATTATCATCAAATCTATAGCACTTATCTCAGCTTTCATTGCCTGAAGTACTCCTATAATTGTAATACGGCACACATCTGTTCCAAGTCTATATGTCGCTAAATATGTTGGAACAATTATTCCATTTACCCAACCACAATATATATCATCTATTTTATGAATAGCTATATGAGTTTTGGTTTTTATTTTCACCAAATTAGCAATTTCTGCACCCGGTTTATAATATGCAGTACGATAATCCTCCTCATGTACTGATATTCCAACTGCTTTCAATACCATAACAGAGGGTGTCGCTTGAGCCAATTTTTTGGGAACAATATGATGAATTGCATACGAGTATTTATAATCTGAATTCTGCTTTGTCATTTCATTGGCAACTTTAAGCACACTTTGAGATAAAAGAGAGGCCATCAATAACATTGCAAGCATTATGCCTTTTTGATAAGGGTCATCAAAAATCTCGCCGATTTTTTTTGATATTTCAGAATTAGCATATGCTTTTGATAATTGTCCACCCAAATGCAACTCAAAAAGCTGTAACGAATAATTTATGTATTTATTACTTTCTGCTACTTCAAACTCTTCCAATAATGACCTAACAGATGTAATAATGGCACTATAATTACATACTGTTATTACTGTTACCACTGCAAATATTGTCACAGCAATCATCATATCCATCAATGGACTTCCTGATGGCATGGGCATAGGTTTAACTACTCCTTCAACACTATACCCACTCGGATCGCTGTTCATCACAGGATTGCCCAACAAAACAAGAGAGCCTAAAAAATCTTAAAAATAATAGTGTATGATTACACCCTTTTCCACAGATATATAAATCTTCTCGATCATCATTCGGGCAAGATTGTTCTTTTCTTCAACAGCAAGCGTTTCCCATCTGTTAAGCGGATCAAGAAGCGGTTTCGTATCAATTTTCTTAACACGCCTGTCAACAAGCATCAGCATTTTTTCAAGCTCATTCTTTGTGCTGTGGAGCTTTCCTATTCTTTCCTGAATATACCCGAAAAGCACCTCATCTGCATCGGCAAGCTTTTCCATAAGCTTTGAAGTTTCCGCTTCGATTTTCAGTATCTCGGAACGCAGCTTCTCAACCTCGGCTGAGGGCTTTTTATCTGCTTTCCTTGCTATCTCAAATGCCTCAAGATGCTCTTTCATATCGCTGTACACCAGCTCTTCGACCTGATCAACATTCATCTTGATACCCGAAGATTTACACCCACGAACGCTGTTATATCCGCTGCAGGTAAAATACCGCCAGCTGCTGCCCGATTTTGGATTGTATGTATAATCCACCTTTACCGCATGGTCGCAGTGTCCGCACCTGAGCAGACCCGAAAGCCACGAACGGAGAACCTTGCCTTTTCTTACCTTTTCTTATCGGTATCTGATGACGTGAAAACTTGTCCTGCACCGCAAGCCAAACGTCCGCATCGACAAGCCCCTCGTGATAACCGACTTTAACATATCTGTCTGTTTTGCTTCTGTAATTGTGCCAAAATAAACCATGCTTTCCGTCAAATGCGTCCACATCATCTATAATGCGGTAATCTTTTTTCAGCAGATATTCATATACGTTCTTGTCTGCCCTGACGTAAAGCAGATTTTTCAGAACGGCGGCAATATTGCAGGCATCAAAACCTCTTGTAACAGTGCCGTCACCGTGGGGAGCAGTCATCGGGAGATGATTTTCGTTTATGTACATTATCACATCACGGAGCGATGCTTCGGGATCAGAATACACATCATACATTGCTCTGACGGTAACAGCCGAATCATACGGAACAAGTACGGAGCCTGTCTTTCCGTTTATGGTCTGCCTTGAACTCTGATAGCCGAAATATACCACGCCGCCTTGATAAAAGCCTGTTTCCTGTGCTTTCGTATCGTAGCTGTCCTTAACTCTCGCCGCTATCGCTTCACGCTCAAATTCGGCAAAATTCAGAAGATTGTTTCTCATCATTCTGCCCTCTTTTGTGTCCGTATTGAACGGCTCGCAAAGGGAAACAACGCTTACGCCAAGCTTGTCAAGCTCATCTGTAATGTTCAGATATTCACGCATATTACGGCTGAATCGGTCGTACTTCTTAACCACGATTTTGGAAACAAGTCCATCTCGACAATCCTCAAACATCTGCCTGAATGCAGGTCTGTGCTTTATGTCCTTGCCCGACTTTCCGTCCTCTTCGTAAACCTTGTAAAAAGCCTCCTCCCCAACAAATCTGATGCAGTCCGCAATCTGTGCAGGAATGGAAAGAGAGTTGTTTCCCTTTTCCTTGTCACTTACGGAACGGCGAACATAAATTGCTATATACTTATTCATTTTAATTACCTCCGAAATGGTTATATAAATTCAGAGGCGATTTTACGTCATATCTATTATAACATATCCGCCTCCGAATTTCAACACTTTAAAGCGATATCTACAAATTTATTTATGCTGTTTTCTCGGATTCGGTCAAATGCAAAAGTAAGTGCAACAAGCAGCCCAAAAAGTTGCAGTAACCTTTG
>ERZ860076.12-NODE-12-length-149929-cov-6.613642_pt1 | contig 149929 bp, 133 predicted proteins | sample MGYA00509982_ERZ860076 | MGnify/ENA primary metagenome ERZ860076 (study PRJEB30046, sample SAMN00715193) | human gut metagenome | study: EMG produced TPA metagenomics assembly of the A metagenome-wide association study of gut microbiota in type 2... | reverse complement strand
GCAGGAATCCCAGTTATCGCAGATGGCGGTATCAAGTATTCCGGCGATATCACAAAGGCACTTGCAGCCGGCGCGAATGTATGTATGATGGGTAGCCTGTTCGCGGGTACGGATGAGAGCCCTGGAGATTTCGAGCTGTATCAGGGAAGAAAATACAAGGTATACCGTGGTATGGGCAGTATCGCTGCGATGGAGAATGGTAGTAAAGACCGTTACTTCCAGGCAAATGCAAAGAAGCTTGTACCGGAAGGTGTCGAAGGCCGTGTGGCATACAAGGGTACCGTTGAAGATACTGTATTCCAGTTGATTGGTGGACTTCGTGCAGGTATGGGTTACTGTGGTGCGAAGACAATCGAGGAGCTTCATGAGAAGGCAGAGTTCGTTGAGATTTCAGCTGCTTCTCTGAAGGAGAGCCATCCACATGATATCCAGATTACAAAGGAAGCACCAAACTACAGTGTGGAGTAATCGGAAAATCTCTATATAAAAATCAGAGACATTCTGTGAGAGAAATCTTGCAGGATGTCTTTTTTATGCATTTTTTTCCATATGTATGATTGTATCAAATTCTATACAATTATCCCCCAAAAATATATTTACAAATGATAATTGAAATGTTATATTGCGAAATGGATGGTATTCGAAAGAAACTATACTGGGAAATGAATATGGTGCACACCCCTTTGGTCAGAAGGAAGAGGTGATGGTATGAAGATTGGATTGATTGGAGCTGGCAGAATGGGCTTTACGCTCGGCAGACATTTATCCGATTTCGCAAAGTCACATGCAGAGATACTCTGTGTGGAGGGCTTCTATAGTCGGAATCCGGAGAGTGCGAGAGAGGCAGCGAGATTTACTGGTACGAAATACTATGAAGACATGGAGACATTGGTTCAGGCGTGTGATACTATATTTTTAACGGTTCCGGATGGACAGATCGCGAACGTGGCAGAGGAAATTGCAGCTAGTTCGGTGTGTCTGGATGGAAAAACGATGATTCATACAAGTGGGGCTCTTTCCTCACGTATATTTTCTGGTATGGGTAGTCGCGTAAGCGGGTATTCAATACATCCTATTTATGCAGTGAATTCGAAGACGGATTCCTACATACATTTCCAAGACTGTTACATGACGATTGAAGGCGAAGGAACGAAGACGCAGGAACTCATATGCCTGTTTGAGAAAATGGGACATACGATCCGGCAGATTTCCGCAGACCAAAAGGCGAAATATCATGCATCGGCAGTATTTGCAAGCAATCTGGTAATCGGACTATATAAGATGGGGACAACTCTTCTTTCAGAGTGCGGATTTACACCGGAGGAGGCAGAGCACGCACTGATGCCGCTCTTTGCAAATAATGCAGAGAATATGGAACGCTTTGGATGCGAGAAAGCATTGACGGGACCGGTCAGCCGCGGCGATGTGGCAACGGTGGAAAAACATCTGCAGGCACTTGACGGCGATGCGCGTGAAGTGTACCGGCTGCTTTCGAAGCAATTGTGCAATGCGGACAGTCAGGCAATTCAAACTATATTGGATATGAAGGAGTAAACCATGAAAAAAACAGTAACTACTTTTGCAAAGGCAAAGGCTTCCGGCGAGAAGCTTACAATGTTGACAGCATATGATTATTCGACAGCCAAGCTGATGGACGAGGCAGGTGTGGATTCGATTCTGGTCGGCGATTCCCTCGGAAATGTCGTGCTTGGATATGAGGACACAGTTTCCGTAACAATGGAAGATATGATCCATCATGGCGCCGCAGTTGCACGTGGGGCGAAGGAAGCCTTGGTCGTGATTGATATGCCGTTTATGTCTTATCAGACATCGGTCTATGATGCAGTTGTAAATGCGGGACGTCTGATGAAGGAAGGTCGTGGCAATGCAGTAAAATTAGAGGGTGGTGTGGAAGTAGCACCACAGATTAAGGCAATTACGCAGGCCGGTATCCCGGTGTGTGCGCATATCGGACTTACCCCACAGTCTATCAATGCATTTGGTGGATTCAAAGTACAGGGCAAGACCGAAGCAGCCGCACAGAAGTTGATCGACGATGCGCTGGCTGTACAGGATGCGGGTGCATTTGCAGTGGTACTCGAATGTGTACCGGAGAAGCTGGCTACACTTGTGACAGAGAAGTTAGATATTCCGACCATCGGTATCGGTGCCGGAAATGGCTGCGACGGACAGGTGCTTGTATATGCAGACATGCTTGGCATGTTCAGTGATTTCACACCGAAATTTGTGAAGCGGTTCGCAGAGATTGGTCCACAGATGACCGACGGGTTCAAGGCGTATATCAAGGAAGTGAAAGATGGCACATATCCTTCTGCAGAGCATACATATGCGATTGCAGATGATGTAATCGAGAAATTGTACTAAGGTGCGAAAACATTTACGTGTTCTAAAAGAGTTGTACATAATTTCAAATTCCACGCAGACGCGCTCTCGCTCGGTTCAGCACGCAATGGTACTAAACTCGTGACAATAGGTTGTCACTTGTTAAGTACCAGCGTGCTTCAACGGTCTGCGCTAAAATTTGAATTATGTACAACTCCATATACACCTATTATGTTTTCGTTGCTTTACAATAAAACTTTGAATATTGAAAGGAAGAAATAACATGGAAATCGTAACAACAGTGAAGGAAGTTCGGGATAGAGTTAAGGCATGGAAGAAGGAGGGCAAGCAGGTTGGTCTGGTGCCGACAATGGGATATCTGCATGAGGGACATAAGAGCCTGATCGATAAGGCAGTTGCAGAAAATGATGCGGTTGTAGTCAGCGTATTTGTAAATCCAATGCAGTTTGGACCGACTGAGGATCTGGCAAGCTACCCAAGAGATTTGGAGGCAGATGCAAAGCTGTGCGAGGCAGCCGGTGCAAGCCTGATATTCCACCCGGAACCGGAGGAAATGTATAAGGATGGATTCTGTTCTTTCGTTGATATGAACGGACTGACCAATGCACTGTGTGGATTGTCCCGCCCGGTTCATTTCCGTGGTGTATGTACGGTAGTGAATAAGCTGTTCAATATCGTACAGCCGGATAAGGCGTATTTCGGTGAGAAGGATGCACAGCAGCTCGCTGTAATCAAGCGTATGGTTACCGATCTGAACATGGATATCGAAATCGTTGGATGCCCGATCATCCGTGAAGCAGACGGACTTGCAAAGAGCTCAAGAAATACATATCTTTCCCCGGAGTCCAGAAAGCAGGCAGTGATCCTGTCCAAGGCCATCTTCCTTGGTAAGAAGATGGTAGAAGATGGCGAGCGTGACGCAGCGAAGATTAAGAAGGCTATGACCGATCTGATCAACACAATGCCGCTTGCAACGATCGATTATGTGGAGATCGTAGATGGTATGACCATGCAGAGCATCGACACATTGAAGGGTGAAATCCTGTGTGCAATCGCAGTCAACATCGGCGGCGAGGCAAGACTTATTGATAATTTCCACTATACAGTTTAGAGGAGGAAACATGTATGACAGTCAATATGCTGAAAAGTAAAATACATCGCGCAACGGTTAAGCAGGCGGAACTGCAGTACGTCGGCAGCATCACGATTGATGAGACTCTGATGGAGGCGGCTGGCATCTTCGAATATGAGAAGGTGCAGATCGTCGATATCGAAAATGGAAATCGCTTCGAGACGTATGTGATCGCCGGTGAGCGTGAGAGCGGCATGATCTGCTTAAACGGCGCTGCCGCAAGACAGGTGTGTGTCGGAGATAAGATCATCATTATGTGCTATGCAGATATGACGCCGGAAGAGGTACAGACACATAAGCCGAAGGTTGTATTTGTGGATGAGGAGAATAAGATTTCGAGACTGACAAATTACGAGAAACATGGTAGACTAGAGGATATGTAGAACAAATGTGAAGCCAACTGTAATTAACAACATATATTTCAACATGATTCACTTCATATACAATGTATTGAGACTAAGAACTTCTAACTCTCAAACATATCGTATATGAATATGAATCAATATTGAAATATATGTATATATACAGTTTGGCTTCATATTTGCTGGAGAAAATATACCTTGGACTAGGAGGAACATTATGCTTACAGGAAAGAAGATCGTACTTGGTGTGAGTGGTGGTATCGCAGCCTACAAGATGGCGAATGTTGCAAGCATGCTTTCCAAGTTGCATGCAGACATCCATGTTGTGATGACAGAGAATGCGACACATTTTATCACGCCGGAGACATTTGAAGTACTGACAGGAAACCACTGTTATACAGATACATTTGACCGTTGCATGGAACTGCATGTACCGCATATCGCGCTCGGCACGCAGGCGGATGCAATTCTGATTGCACCTGCAAGTGCGGATGTAGTTGGCAAGATCGCGAATGGAATTGCGGATGATATGCTTACAACCTGTGTGCTTCCTGCAACCTGTCCGGTTATGCTTGCCCCATCCATGAATGTACATATGTACGAGAATCCGATCGTGCAGGATAATATGAAGAAACTTGCCTCCTATGGATATGAAATCATCGAGGCTGACGAAGGATATCTGGCTTGCCGGGATATCGGCAAAGGAAAGCTTCCGCCGGAGCATGTACTTGTGGATTATATTATCCGTGCCTGCGCAATGGACAAAGACCTTGCAGGAAAGAAGGTGCTTGTGACAGCGGGTGCCACACAGGAGTCCATTGATCCGGTCCGTTATATCACGAATCATTCGACCGGCAAGATGGGGTATGCATTGGCACGCATGGCGGCATTCCGTGGCGCCAAAGTTACACTTGTGGCAGGACCGACGAATCTGGAAGATCCATTGTTTGTCGATATGGTGAAGGTTGTCACAGCAGAGGATATGTATGAGGCAGTGACAAGCCGGAGTGCGGACATGGATATCATCATCAAGGCAGCGGCAGTTGCTGATTACCGCCCGGAAAATGTCAGCGATGAAAAGATTAAAAAGCAGGATGGCAACATGGCTATTCCGCTTACAAGAACAAAGGATATTCTGGCATATCTTGGCGAGCATAAGAAGGACGGACAGTTTATCTGCGGATTTTCTATGGAGACGGAGCATATGGTAGAAAATTCGAAGAAGAAGTTAGAAAAGAAGCATATTGACATGGTTGCTGCAAACAACCTGAAGGTAGAGGGCGCCGGATTCGGCGTGGATACGAATATTATGACACTCATAACAAAAGAGGGAGAAAAAGAACTCCCTCTGATGAGCAAAGAAGATGTCGCAAATGCGATATTGGATGAAATTATAGCAAAGATAAACTAATCATTTGGTATATCATGAAATCTGCCAGCGAGTTCTTCGGTTTTGACGATATTGATAAACGCATGTGGATCAATCGAACGAATCAGAGGAATGAGCTGGCGTTTTGCTTCTGTGTTGATGACAGAGTAGATTAAAGTTTTCTCTTTTTCTTCATAACAGCCGATGCCCTGAAACAGCGTGGCATCGTGGTTGGTTGTTTCCCGTATTGCTTTATAGATCTGTTCGGAGTAATCCGAGATGATAAATAATGTTTCTTTTTTGTATCGTTTATAAAGAATCTGAATCGCCTGTGTGCTGCAGAACTGGAAGATGATCGAATAAAGCGCAATCGACCAGCCGAAGAGGTAACCGGCCAGAATCAGCAGCATGACATTTCCGAATAATATATAGTTCCAGGCATCAATTCCTTTGCGCTGGGACAGATAGATGCTGATAAAGTCTGTTCCGCCGGTTGTCGTGCCGACATTTAGACACAGACTGATGGCAAATCCGTTGATCAGACCGCCGAACACACTGTTCAGCATGGCGTCCTGTGTAAATACATAGGCAGGCAGTATGTCGACGAAAATACTCGACAGAATGATCGTGAGGATCGAGTAGAGTGTGAATTTCCGTCCGATGAATTTGAACCCGATGTAGACAGGGATGATATTTAACAGGACATTCAGCAGTGTGTATGGAACATGAATGTGCAGGAATTTCTGGAAGATCTCCTGCAAAAGCAGAGATAATCCGGAGAAACCGCCCGGAAATAATCCCGCAGGACGTGCGAAACAGCACAGATTCCATGCGAAGATGATGGACGCGAGGATAACGATGAAGATCCGGAATACCTGATAGAATTTCGGGTGTTTGTATTCAATGGACTGGAACATGGTGAACCCTCCTTTGCGGTGTGTGGAATTTGTGGATATGTTGGTATTTCATTGCAGTAATATAAGATGTATTGAAACTAAGAAGTACTAGATGTTCTGATATAGATAGTTGTAATTGTACGCAACCGCCGCCAATTCGCCATCCGTGGCTGGCGGCTTGTTTGAACATCGTGTTCAAACATTGCTGATTATACTCAGAACATCAAGAACTTCTAAGTTCCAAACATATCCATATTACTGCAATGAAATACAACCATATATCTACAAATTACAGAACATCTTGATGTTTGATTATTTGTTTCTTTTCTTCAAATTATAAATATAGTATACTATGATTAGTTGAATTTATAAATATGAATTAGGTAAAAAAGAGGAACGAAAGTGAAGAAAAACGATAGCATAGAATTAGTGATAGAGGATATGGGAACAGACGGCGAAGGAATCGGACATGTAGCGACTGAGGACGGCAGAAGCATCGCAGTATTCGTGAAGGATGCCGTGATGGGCGATACGATCCGTGCCGCAATCACGAAGGTCAAAAAGCAGTATGTGTATGCGCGGTTGGTGGAGGTAATTAAACCGTCACCATATCGTGTAGAACCGAAATGTCCGGTGGCAAGACCATGCGGAGGCTGTACTTTGCAGCATGTCAGCTACGAAAAACAGCTTGATTACAAATGGAACAAAGTTAAGAACTGTCTTTCACGAATCGGTGGAATCGAGCATCCGGAAGATCTGATGGAGCCGATCATCGGCATGGAAAATCCGTGGAATTACCGGAACAAAGCGCAGTTCCCAGTGGGACGGGACAAGGGTGGAAAGGTCGTAACAGGATTTTATGCAGGAAGAACCCATACGATCATCGACACGCCGCATTGCGATATTCAGGCGGAGGGCAATGATACAATTATTAAATGTGTGCGGGATTTCCTGCAGGAATATAATATTTCAACTTATGATGAGGAGACGCATACTGGTCTGATGCGCCATATCTTAACAAGGGTAGGATTTACAACCGGTGAGATCATGGTGTGCCTGATCATCAATGGCACGAAGCTGCCACATGCGGATGTGCTGGTAGAGCGGCTACGCCAGATCGATGGAATGACGAGCATCAGCATCAATATCAATCAGGATAAGACGAACCGGATTCTGGGAGATACATGCAGGACCTTATGGGGACAGGATTATATTACGGATTATATCGGTGATGTGAAATATCAGATATCACCATTGTCGTTCTATCAGGTAAACTCGGTGCAGACAAAGAAACTGTATGACAAGGCATTGGAATATGCCAATCTGCAGGGCGGGGAGACAGTCTGGGATCTGTACTGCGGTATCGGAACTATCTCACTGTTCTTGAGCAAAAAGGCAGAGAAGGTGTATGGCGTGGAAATCGTCCCACAGGCAATCGCCGATGCGAAGGTAAATGCGCAGATCAACGGCATCAAAAATGTGCAATTCTTCGTTGGCAAGGCAGAAGAAGTGCTTCCAGCTGAATACAAGGAACACGGCGTATATGCGGATGTGATCGTTGTCGATCCGCCACGCAAGGGCTGTGATGAGACGTTATTACAGACAATCGCAGATATGCAGCCAAAGCGGATGGTCTACGTGAGTTGTGATCCAGCGACGCTAGCCAGAGATGTGAAGCGCATGGGAGAGCTTGGGTATCAGGTTGAGAAGGTTGCGGTCGTGGATCAATTTTGCCAAGGGGGGCATGTTGAGACGGTGTGCTTGATGTCTAGAAAAAGGAAATAAATAGCGAAAAGTGGCGTATTTACGGGCTTTTTTGAGATTTAGCAATAGCTCATGAAAGTCCGTATTTCTTATATGAAAACATATCTACTGTAAAATCAGTCAAAGGGTTTAGGCAGTGGATTAGATGTCATATGTTGTGGCACTAGGATAGATGTTATCTAGGGTGCAAAGGAAAATGTTCACGAGAACGGAACCTATCTGTGTGCGGCATCCCGCGAACAGGCCGAGAGGGCGGTATCCTATATGGGTGATAACTGTCGGTTGGTCGAGACTGAGAACAGTGATCATGTGATTCATACAGCTCACAGTGCTTTCTATATTGAAGCGGAAAACTCGCTGAAATCGAAATGAGGAAACTATGTTAAAAGAAAATCTTATTATGCTTCGTAATATACACGGCTTGTCTCAGGAAGAAATTGCCGAAAAGATAGATATAATGAAAAAAGCAATGGAGTGGGCATCATCCAGCTTAGAGGAATAATGAACCAAGACTCCTCACTACTGATTAGGTTCAGTGGCGAGGAGCCTTTTTACGCTTCGATGTCGATTGTGAGGCCGGACTTTAATTCCACGGTGAAGTGGTCGGCAAAGACGGCGATCTTCTCGATTGCAAGAAAAAATGGAAAGAAAGCGCTTCGTCTGGATGCGCTCGCAAGCAACAGCCCGGCGCATCGTCTGTATAAAAACAAAGGGTTTGTGTATCGTGGAATGCAAAACTTGTATGCAGCAAATAATTACTTGAAAGAGTTGGTAAACCGAAAGAATTTTGAATTGAATAAAAATTTTGTGGGCTTTTGGATGATGAATAACAGTTGATATGGTACAATATATGTGAGCGCACCAACTATGACGGCGCAAACTGTAATAATGATATGAACCATGCAATAGCAGGTCATTTATGAAAAGGTATCGGTAAATGAAAGGGGTGCTTCATGTACTGCATATGATTCATTCAACCGAGCTGGAAAAGTACCTGGATTTGGCAGATAAAAGTGAATATTACTATTTGAAGGAAAATGCAAGGGAAATATGCAAAAGAATGGAATAGGTGAAGATATGGAGTTGGGTAATAACGATGAAAAGTTGAATATTGAAAACACAGACACCATTGATGGTATGGCATATGAGCAGGATACTTCCAGCTTGATACTTCTTCTTGCAGATGGAATGGACTGGTCAGATATGAATCGACATTTATTGTTATTGCAGGATAAACTCAATACATATATTTGGTACATAGATTCAGGACAATATGAAGAAAAGTATCCAAATGTTAAAAGGATAGAAATGCGTGTAAGTTTTCTGTTTGAGGAGCCAAAGTTGTGCCATAGGCTTTTAGAAAAAGCAAAGCATGTGTTTATGAACGTGTTTGAAAATGTGGAGATGATAGTAGAGAATGGAGAAATTAAAGAAGGCGAAATATATGGACAAGGATCCTTTTAAGGGAGTGTGTGTTTGCTAAGATGTGGGATGAGAATATAGTATATGGACCGTACGAAATATAATTATAGCTCAGAACTGGAGGTAGAACTGGTGAAAAAAAACGCTGTGTTATGTATATTAGTATTATTTATATTAACCGGATGTACGACAAGTGAAATTGAATATGAAACAAGTAGAGATGAAGTTATATATTCTCCTAGTGGTAACTATTCTATAACTCTACGATATGACTATGTAAGTCGTCCATATATTTTTAAAGATGATACATTGGTTTTCGAAACAAATAAACCAGGATATAATGAAACAGTATACTTTAAGGTTGAATGGAAATCCGAAGATGAAATTTTTTTGTATATCGAATCGGATAACGACAAATATAGTAATGAAAAATATTTTATAAAAATTGATTAAAATAATATCTTAGTTAATGTATTAGTCGAACTTGAAAAATACTTGGATCTGGCAGATAAAAGTGAATATTACTATTTGAAGGATAATGCAATCGTGACAAAGTTACCAGAGATAGGATATATGGAAGAGCTTCATAATGAAGATTGGTATGAGAAATCATATATATGGTTTTATGGAGAATGGTTAGGTTCAGAGGAGGCAAATGTGGAATCAAATCTAAAGACTATGGCAATGCGAATAAGAGATTTGTTAAAGGAGAGTAATCATGCTCAATGGAAGGAAGTAGATGATTTTCTGAAACAATATGAGCATATGCATGTGTGTGATGAGAAACTTATACGTAGAATGGTATGTAACTGTCATATTCGGGCATGGGGAGATTTATATATTGCCGGCATTGAATATGGCGACTGGATAAATCTATTAGAGGATTTTTCAGAAGCATTAAAAAAACATGTAGACGAAAATGTACTGTGACTAGATGGTTGAAATGAAAGAAAATGAACGCCGGATTATTAAGCTTGGCAGGGATGCGTTGTCTGAATTGATATACGAGTATTTTATAGATAGTTGTAATAGAACTGTCTTAATGTTGGTGTTAAAATACTAAGGAGAAGAAGATGGAAGATATGTTAAATGTTGCAGAAGCAAAAACAAGATTAATTCAGGAGCTGTCGGAGATAACTGGTTTCAAGTATCTTAAAAGTGGTGTGTTAAAGAAGACCGTGAAAGATATTGTGTTTGAAATTTATTTCTTTTCTTCAAAATGGAATGAATCCGGTCAAAGCATCGAGATAAATGCAGAGTTGAGACTTATCTATAAAACGTATGGAAAATTACCAGTCGATAATGTTGTGGCATCTATGAGTTACCAGCCAGAGAATGGATATTGGTATGATATATCAACGGAAAGCAGGTTGCTTGAAACAAGGAATATATTAGAAAAACGATTTCAAGAGACAGCAATGGACTTAGTACATAGATTTGAAAATAATTATCATTCGGCTGTACAATATCTCTTCTTTGAAGGGTTTGAAAAGTATGATGTACATCTTGATTTTATAGCAGAACATTTAGGACAGGAAGCAATTAAGGATAAAGCACATCAAATATATGTTGGACTGTCAGATGAGGTAAAAGAGCAGATTGTTCAATATCAAAATGGAGCAAGGAATAAGACGTGGATGCTAAATCGGTGTAATTTGAAGTATATTGTGGATAATGATATTTACCTTCAATGAATAGGTTGGCAATAAAAAAGTAGGTGGTGGTTGATAAAGATGTCTGTATTGGATAGAAATGTTGTAGATTTTGGTCATGAAGACGATGACAAAGTTACAGTATGCATTAGTGATCACATTCCATGGGATTCAGAGATATTAAAAGCGCACTTAGAGGTTCTTCAGGACAAAGTAAACGATTATTTAGACTATATTGCATCGGGGCAGATATACGAAGACTTCGGTGGAAGTGGCAAGACTCCAAATATAAAAGTTATTTTTTGTCACAAGCCTACTGAAGAGGTTGAGTTTATTCTCAACAAAATAAAAGAGACGATTATGCGAGGTATCCGGATTTCCAAGAGGCTGTCTATTCCCATGAAAAATGGCTTATATTAATTGGTTCAGGATATGGAAAATGCAAGGGAAATACGCAAAAGGATGGAATAGGAGAAAGCTTTGCGATTCAAAATATATAGCATCGGATTTGCTATAATTTAGATTGCGGATTCATTTTCTTTGTTTTTGGATATGTTGTACTCTGCTCATTTGAAGTCTAAAAAATAAGAAACTTTCGCATTTAAGCAGTAGATTTTGCAGCAGAAAAGGAGGATTGAAAAATGACACAGAAAGAAAAACTATTTTACTACTTGGACAGGATAAATAATAGCACCGAGCTTAAGGATGAAATATATTGGAAATGTGGATTGGAAATATGGAAACCTAACGAATTACAGGATGACTTGGAATCTCTAATGGAGGGTGGCTGTAAACAGAATTATGAACTTATTCCATTTGCCAGTGATGGTGATGGTGGAGTATGTGTATTGGTGGATAATCAATATGTTTCCATGATTGATTCGGAAGGTGGAGCCGGATATATCGCAGCTTCTGTAGATGATTTTATAAATATACTATTATGGTACAAATATATTCCAATTACGAAAAAAGTATTTGATGGTTTTGAGGAGTTTATAGAAGATTACCAGAGAGATGAATACGGTTCGAATACATCGGAGCTTATAAATGATTTTTTACAATCTGAACATCTTGATTTGGATAACAGAATGGTATATGAAAAATTCCTAAAAGGAGTCTCATTGACTCCTGCATTCATCATAGAACCGATGGATGAAGAATATGAGATTTCAGAGAATTTGTTCAGATTCGATGAAGCAGAATTTAATGAAAAGATAAGATGTACAGGCTTTGCGGCTAATGAAGGAGATGTTGATATGGTTTTTGAAGATGCGTTCACTGATTTACAGTCAGAATTTGTTTCTCTGTGTATGGAATATACGGGCGGATGCGTTGATAAAATATATATCTATATTTATCAGGATGCATCACAGAAAATGTTCAATGCTATTTTTGTCAAAGGAGATAGGGTCATACCTGCCGGTAATTTTGCTGATGATGAAGCCTCTGATGAATTTTTATCAATTGGAACAAAAGATATTAGTAAGCTAGTTGAGTTGTGTGATATGTACCAACAAAAATGTCCGAATGAATATAAGCTGGAGTTTGATGTTGCAACTCATAAATTTGATGCGTCCTATCGTTATGATGACTATACCAAAAGTGGAATATCCCCTGTGTCAGAATTGATGAGCTGGTATGGAGAAATTAAAGAAAGTATGTAGCACGTGACATTTTGAAGTTTATATATTGAGCCTGTGCCAAAGAAATGTGATAGGAGAAAGAAGAAATTGATTCAACATACATATGATGTGCAAACCTTTGATGATGGAAACAAAATAATTCGCCCTGCTCTTTCGAATGAGTATGAAGCACTGCTTGGCTGTCTTATTGATTTTCCGGATTTGATGGAAAGAAGTGTAGACATAGTGATTGACGGTGAAGCTGAAATATATAATACGGCTGGAAATGTTTTTTCTGCGGACATAGAAAAGGAAATTACCGTTATAACATGTTATTTGGTTGACGATTACGAGCCTCTTTGCGTAAGTACCGAAGATCTTAAGAAGCTTCTTTATGAATGGAATAATATCCGGAGATTTAAAAAATCTCATAGTAAACTATATGATATTTTGCTGGCAGAGCTTGAGGCTGGAAATACAATACGTGAAACCTATAGAGGTCGTTTCAGTGATAGTGATGAAACAACATTTATTTTTCTAAATAAGACACTAAAGACGAAGGTTAGGACGGATATCCCGGGTATAACTTATATGGAAGTAAATGACCCGCATTATTGGAATGCAGAATATGATGACAAAGAGAATAGACTTTGCCTTGCTTGGTAAGGGAATTAAGTAGGAGGAATGTGTATGGATATGAATGGAATCTATCAGAAAGATAATAAATTTGATGGCGAGGAGAGCTTGTATTATGTCCTTGCTGGAAACGGTGGTTCTTCACGTTTGAGCAAGAATGAAAAGTATCATATTATTACATGTTCTGCTGTTGCAATATATGATATAAATGCTGATTGTGTGGTAAAGAAGATAAAGATTATGACATGGCCTATATCAAATCAGGAGTATGAGGCACAGAATGAAAACAGCGAATATTTTAACAGATTTAAAGATGGTGTGATTTATAAGGCTTTGGGAAGATTACAGTATAGTACCTTTGGGGAACTTGCATTTTTGTATGTAAAAGAGGTATTAGAAGAAAATGTATCCGGAACAAAGCTTGATAAAAAGCAGGAAAAATATCTGGCACCGATTGTTTTAGAAGATGATGTTTTGGGGAAATTGGTGTTAGAGAAATCAGAAGGGCTGTTTGAAGGAACGTATCATTTTTTAGGTAATGATATTACGATTTATATTGAGGTAGAGTGGAGCAGTAAAGCAACCTGGAAAAAGCCTTTGGCTGTTGCAAGAGATTTTGTGGAGCATATTGTGTCAAGAGATGAAGCATTTAGAGAATATATTGCAGCTGATGAAGCATTGTATGACGCTGCTTTGGAGTGCTTGGAAGACTATGAAGATGAATGTGAAATTCATTTTTCTACACCGGAAGAATTTGCAAACGCATTAAAAGAACGCATGAAATACATCTTTGTGAATCAAAATGGTTCCTATACTATAGGATATGATGATGGCTATGTATTTGGCGGACATGAGATTGATGTAGATGTGGATTCTAAGGGCAAAATGGTGTGTGCGGATATGAGATAGATAACAGCCTTGGCAATCTGTACAACAATCGGCTTTAGAAAATAACTTGCACAGGAAATTCGCAAAAGTATAGATTGCTTTTTTGAAGCACAGAAATGTCCAAATGGTATGGAAATCCGTTTATTTGTGTAAGAATTGGTGAGTTTTTTTGAACAGAATAATGATAGGAAGGAGGTAAGTGAGATTATGAACACAATTAACAAGAGTATAAAAGAAGCCCTGTTTAGAGCCTATAACACAAGAAACAGAAACAACAAAAATCAGAAACGTTTTGATGTGATATTTGGAACAATATTTTGTTTGTGTATTATTATGACTATAGCTGCATTTGGCTTGATGGGAGCGAACGTAAAAGCAGGAGTTATCATGCTCCTTGTAATTTTTTTATGCTTTGGAGCAGCTGTTACATATGCTTTGCTAAGGAAAAAACGTATTATGAAGCTGCTGTATTCGGTGCCTGTGGGAGCGGAAAATATAGAAAAGATAGATGTTAAACAGGTAGAGATTCTGAATCAACTGTACGAGGAATCTGCACTTACTATTGGAATGGAAGCTATTCCGGATGAAGAATTTTTCAATATTCTGTACAACTGGTTAATCGGCATGAATGCATTGCCGGAAGGCAAACTTAAACTGTATTACCTTACAGGAAAGCTGTGGAATCAGCGATTTGCCTGCAAAGTAAATGATGATACGCAGATTTTATGTATCGCTATGGGCGATCTGAATATCAATGCAGAAAATACGGAGCAGTTTTCGTATGAGCATATGGTGTTTGGAAGATATTTGGACGACATAGTTACAGGGGGTTAAATCTATCAATTTGAATATTCATTATTCAGCACCCGATTGGGTGTGGGATAAGTTGTAATAGGTATATTGGAGTGGAAAGGGAATTTAAGTATAGAATGAAATTCATAAAAAAGCATCCGTATTTATTTTGGCAATACATTGGTTTTTTCATATTGGCGGTTGATTGTCTGTATGTTTGGTTTAATTTGGAAAATGAGCAGGTAAGCTATGCATTTATTGTACTTTCGGCAATGCTTGCCTTTGCGATTATAACTCTGTCGCCTTTTGTAATTAAATGCAGGAAAAAAATGAAAGACCCTGCAGAGATAGAAGAATCCTATCGGTACAAATACATCGAAGAATGGTATATACATATATATGGCTCGGCAAAAGGTGTGGCTGTTATTATAACTATGATCGTTTTGTTTATTGGTGGTACGTGTGTCCTGACATACTTCGGTTTACCTTTTTTGGCATTTTTATTGTTTTATGTCGATGTCTGGATTTACTGTCTGTGGAAAAACCACGTAAAGCGCACATTTTACAAAGTACCAGATGGTGCAAAACGGTGTGAGCTTATTTATGTGAAGGATATAGCATTTCTTGATTTGCTCAATTCCCAGACTGCACTTTGCTACTTTTCAAAGCCAAGTGACGAGATGCTTGATTTTTTATATAACCGATTTTATAGTGAAACATTAAATCAGAAGCACTTGCTTATGAACGAGAATCCTAAAATTTATGTGGTAAATGGCAGGGTTTTTAATGAAAAGTACGGCATTTCCAAATATGACTTACCGATGTCGGATGAAGAATGTCTGCTTTGTATTTTGCCTGACGAACTGAATCCTGAGGTTATGAGTTGCAAGGAAGTTGCATTAAGAGATTATGAGATTCGTGGGGGTCTGTTTTCTGAGTATGTATAGAACTGTCCGGAGTTGATGTAGTTGTGAAGATGAAGAGGATACAAAAATGAATGATAATTCTGAACATGTTGTTTGGTTGACGATTACGAGCCTCTTTGCTATAATTTATACGGAAGTAAATGACCCGCATTATTGGAATGCAGAATATGATGACAAAGAGAATAGACTTTGCCTTGCTTGGTAAGGGAATTAAGTAGGAGGAATGTTTTATGCCATATTTAATTGGAGTAGTTGTAGTAGTTATTTTTATTGTCGTGGTTTTTATAGTGGCAGGAAAAGACAGTAAAGAACGCATAGATATGGTTTCCAAATTAACAGAGGAGCAGAGAAATATTTTAATGTCAACAGAAGTAAATTTTGTTGGGAAAAATGCATGGGTACAAAAAGCAATGGTAGCGAAAATGAAGGATAAAGGAAATAAAATAGACATAAGGCTATTATGGTTTAATGAGGTACTGCAAAATAATGAATATAATAAAATTACAATGGCGGATGTAGCAATAACAAAATCAGAACAGGAAGAACATAACTTAAAGGAAGGCGATTTTGTAAAATTCTATTTTGCACCGGAAAAAAGTATAGGCAGGACAAAAATAATATGGGAGTAGGCTTTAATTTATACGAAAGTGAATGCTCCGCATTATTGGAATGCAGAATATGATGACAAAGAGAACAGACTTTGTCTTGCTTGGTAAGGGAAAGCTGAAATTCTAAATTTGATGAAGGAGAAAATTATGATTTTTGAAGATGCATTTACAGATAAACAATCAGAAATAATATCAATGTTTTTAGAGGTTATAGGTGATAATGTAGATACAATATATGTTTTCATTCAATCGGATGAATGGTCAGCAATGGAAACATGTGCCTTCGGAGTAAAAGGCTCAATACTTGGTAATCTTGAAGCGGGTATATCGGATAAAGATATATTAGAGATATTTGATGTGATAGAGGATGAAATTATACCTGAACTTGAAGATATATGTAAAGAATACGATATGCCTATGCCTCAAGAATTTAGGTATGTATATAATGTTGCTTCCGGTGCATTTGATTCAAATTATAGATATGGGGAAGAATTGAGTGCACTTGAAGATTATGATCCAGGAATAGAAGCCCAGAAGTGGATAGATTCATTTAAGGTATGATTAAATAAGCACGCATTTATTTGAGGTTGATAAATCGTGGAAAATTGAAAGGATACAGAGAAATAAGGTGGTTTGCCCTAAATTGTGATTGTGGGGCAAACCACCTTTCAAATTATTGCGAATCCGTAATCTTTTCCAGGGTTCCAAGAGCCATCTGGTCAAGTGACAGCCATACTGTATCATCCTCAGTTCTCGCACCATCTTCCAGTCTTAAAAGAGCCTGTGCACGAAGCTCCCGTTTTAATAGTGTGCGTGAGGTGGCTTCGGTAGCTTCTTCCTCCGGCACATCAGCATCCGGTTCAGGATAAGTAGTCATTTCCAATTCAATTTCTGCAAGTGCAGCCTGTTCGATGGCTCGTGCCTGTTCCAGTTCATCCATATACATAAGTTCATCAGAGGCTATACTATCTTCGATTTCGACATTTGCGACGCTGCTTCTTTGTGAAAAGTCAGTGTACACTTGATATTTTTTTAAATACATGGCATACTACATAAAGAAGTAGCGACGAATACGACGCAAGTACGAGGTGAAATTATGATAAATAGAGATTTATATCTGCAAAAATTGATTCATAATATGTGGAACGGAGAAATAAAGGTTATTACCGGTATCCGCCGATGCGGCAAATCTGTGCTTCTTTTTGATTTGTTCTATAACTATCTTTTAGAAAAAGGAACAAATGATGAGAATATCATCAAAATTGAACTTGATCAAAGACGATATTATAAGTACAGAAATCCAATAACACTTTGTGAATACGTGGAATCCATTGTTCTTGAAAACAAAAATGAAAAATTCTATCTTTTTGTTGATGAAGTTCAGCTTACCAAAAAGGTAACGGATCATGAAAACGGTGATATTGATGTTACTATTTATGATATGCTGAACGAATTGAAAGCATACAAAAACCTTGATGTGTATGTTACCGGAAGCAACTCTAAAGGACTGTCGAACGATATAGCTACTGAATTTCGTGGAAGAGCAACTCAGATTCACGTGTTCCCAATGTCGTTTGAGGAATATTATTCATTTATTGGCGGAGATGAAAGAAAAGCCTTAGACAGCTACATGCTTTATGGTGGTATGCCAAGGGTTTTGACCATTGCTGATGAAACAGAAAAGAAGGAATACTTGGCATCGTTATACAGTGAACTTTATGTCAAAGATATTGTAGAGAGAAACAGAATAGAGCGTGAAGATATTTTAAATGATATTTTAAACTTTTTGGCATCTCAGATTGGCTCACTTACAAATCCTACGAACATTGCCAACTCTATAACTGGCATCAAGAATGAAAAAATAACCGCATCAATGGTGTCAAACTATGTAAAACATATTATAGATTCATTCCTTATTTCTGAGGCAAAGAGGTTTGATGTTAAGGGTAAAACATATTTCAAGTATCCATACAAGTATTACTATACGGATATAGGACTAAGAAATGTACGTCTTAACTTTAGACAATATGATCCTGGCCACATTATGGAAAACATTATATACAATGATTTGCTGAGACGTGGATATAATGTTGATGTAGGGGTTATATCGGATAGAACAGGTGGCAAAAACTTGCAGAGAGAAATTGACTTTGTTGTAAATCAGGCGGATAAGAAAATATATATTCAATCTGCTTTACGTATGGACAACGAGGAGAAAGAAACGTCGGAGCTTGCATCCCTGATGCTTGCAAAAGATTTCTTTAAGAAAGTAGTTGTCAGGATGGATATATCACACAATTATTATGATGATGACGGAATTTTCCATTGTAATCTGATTGATTTCTTATTAGGTAAAGTGGAACTGTTCTAAAATTAAATATTAGAAATAAAGTATCGGCTCTTAATGGAGTTGGTGCTTTTGAAGTGTCATAGTAGCCGAGAGGCGTTCCCTATTGGGACAGGAATGCTGCAATTTTTTATATCGTATGACAGAAACTATGGTCTGTCCATGCAGGAAAGTGGCTATCCAAATCATACCTATCAGGTTGTGTACAATGAGAAAATAGATGAAAGTATTACCGAGGCGCATATATGAATGACTGTGATATAAGGTGTGATGGATTGCTGCATAAAATTGCAGACGAGCTTGGTATTGCGATCTACGATAATGGACCTGGGGAAGTGTATTTGGGATATAATGCAAAAGGAATTAGAACGATTAAAAATGGATATAAAGGCAAGCAAAAAAGCAGTATATGCATGGGTGGCAGCCATATTGATTTTGATTGCTCTTTTGTTGGTGATAAGCGGTTGCGGTGCCAATAATAGTACAGACGATACAACTGAGGCCATCAGCTTAAATCAGGTTGGGGAATATAGCGGCGCACCATATGTATATTTAAATAATAATATGCCTTATTTTACCGATGAAGAAAAAGAAAATACCAAACCGTTTGAAAATTACAGCAGTCTGGATGATTTAGGCAGATGCGGGGTGGCATTTGCCAATATATACAAGGAACTAATGCCAACAGAAGAACGGGGACCGATCGGACAGATAAAGCCATCCGGCTGGCATACGGTAAAATATAACGGAATCATAGATGGAAATTACCTATATAATCGTTGCCATTTGATCGGCTATCAGCTGACAGGAGAAAATGCGAACGAATTAAATTTGATTACTGGAACAAGATATTTGAATACAGAAGGGATGGAAGGCTTTGAAAATACTGTAGGTGATTATGTTGCGGAAATGGAAAATCACGTTGTTTGGGAAGATACAAAACTATGAACTACGAAAAAATTTTACAATTTAAAGGAACGTGGCGTGTGTATCAGGCACGGGTGCTGGATCGGGCGGAGCATTATGTGCGGGATGGCAAGATTCATATTGTGGCGGCTCCGGGTTCGGGAAAGACTACGCTTGGAATTGAACTGATACGCAGGCTGCAGGGAACGGCACTGGTGCTTGTGCCGACCATTACGATCCGGGAGCAGTGGATCGCACGGATCAAAGAGGCATTTTTGTGTGACGGTGTGAATGCGGAAGCGTATCTGTCACAAAGCCTGAAAAATCCATGTGCAATTACAGTGACTACATATCAGGCATTGCATAGTGCCATGACGCAGATACAGGATGGAGAAGAGGATTATCAGGGATTTTCCCTGCTTCAGGTCTTGCAGGATGCAAAGGTAGATACGCTTTGTCTTGACGAATGCCATCATCTGCGAAGCGAGTGGTGGAAATCGCTGGAAAGCTTGAAGGAGAAGCTGATCGATGTGACAACAATCGCACTTACAGCGACACCGCCATATGATTCGACACCTGCCATGTGGAACCGCTATATCGCGATGTGCGGCGAGATTGATGAGGAGATTACGACACCGGAGCTGGTGAAGGAGGGAAGCCTCTGCCCGCATCAGGATTATGTGTACTTCAATTATCCGACGAAACAGGAAGAAGCGGAAGTGATGCGGTATATGCAGGCACATCCGGACTGTGAGGAGTTAGATCCGGAGATAGAGAAGCATCTGACGAATTCCCTTGGGAAGATCGAAAGCATCCGCCAGATCACACAGCATGAATATGCATCACTTCATGGAAGGCTGCATATGCTGATTCTCACGGATTACATACGGAAGGAACATGAAAAATCAATCGGGAACCGGGAAGCAGATGTGAATCTGCTCGGGGTGTTGCCGCTCTTTGAGAATCTTCGGCGGGATGCGCAGGATATGTGGTCGGATATGCGGCTTGGTGTGTTATGTGGAAGTATCATTGTGATACCTGCCGGGGCGAAGGATGCACTATTAAAAACTGTGGGTGATGCAGGCATGGTGACATTCTCGAAGCTTGGAAGTCTGCCGGAGACTGAGTATGTGAAGGTATCTGCGGTTGGTGATTCTCATTTCCTGATACCGGCGGTGACACAGTTGTTTGCAGATGGATATATACAGGTGTTGATCGGTACGAAATCACTGCTTGGCGAAGGCTGGGATTCCCCATGCATCAATTCTTTGATCCTTGCAAGTACGGTTGGCTCGTTTATGCTCAGTAACCAGATGCGTGGCAGAGCCATCCGTACATGGGACAGGGAACCGGATAAGACAAGCAATATCTGGCATCTGGTATGCTTAAAACCATGGTATGAGAGTTCGTTCGGAACGAAACCGGAGACGAGCGAGGATTATCGGATGCTTACCAGACGAATGGAACATTTCCTAGGTCTGCACTACACGGAGAATGTGATTGAAAATGGTCTGGCACGTCTGTCAATCATACAGAAACCATTTACAAAAGCAAATGTTGCGGACATGAATGCGACGATGCTTGCCTTATCGAAGGAGCGGAGCCGCTTGCGGGAGCGCTGGAACCGTTCGCTTACGATCTATCCGAAGATGGAGGTTGTGACAGAGGTGAAGGTGCGGGATAAAGCGGTGCCAAGGGCGGCGTTTCATGATGCGGTAGCAAAGATGATATTCTCGATATTCCTGTTGTGCGCTGCATGGTATATGGCGGCGCAGACAGGTGCGAAAACCGGGAGTGCGTGGCTTGGAACGCTAGCCGGAATATTTACGCTGGCGGGATTGGGGATGCTTTCATACTGCTTCCCGAAGATGTTTATGCTTGGAAGTCCGTACGAACGGTTGAAGACATTTGGCAGGGGAATCCGGAAAGCACTGGAGAAGCAGAAGCTTTTGGATATGCCGGACAGTACGGTTGTGACGGAGACGCCGGAGGCGTATAAACATGTCGTATATCTGCAGGGTGGAAGCGGTAGAGATGGCGCACTTTTTTCCCGGTGTGTGAATGAGTTTTTTGCACCGGTTGAGAATCAGAAATACATCTTAGTCAAGCATGGAAGACAAAGAAGCAACGACCGCTTCTTTGCAGTGCCGGATTGTTTTTCAGCGAAGAAGGAACAGGCAGAGCAGTTTACAGAGTACATGCGTCCATATATCGGTGCATACGATTGTGTTTATACGCGGGCAGGACAGGGGAATGTTTTGCTGCAGGAGGCACAGAATGCTGCCTATGCGAATCAGGAAGCACGCTGCAGTATGCGGCGGAAGGTAACAGGAAGAAAGTAGAAAGCAGATGAAATGGCAGAAAAATTGAAAAAACACGCATCAAAGCTTATACTTGGAATCCGAGGGGAGGATATCAAATTTGACCCTCAGAATATTGATGTATATAAGGATAATAAGATGCATTTCTTCGATTGCGAGATAGAAGAATTGATTGAATTATAGGAGGACTTTGAATGAGTAAATTAAAGAAAGCGGAAGAGTTTGTAAATGTTCATAGAGTCAAAAAAGAACAATTCCCAGCGTTTCATGTAACACCGCCGTGTGGGTGGATGAATGACCCAAATGGTTTTTCTTCTTATCATGGAAAAATTCATTTGTTCTATCAGTTCCATCCATATAATGAGGCGTGGGGACCGATGCATTGGGGACATTCGGAGACAACAGATTTTGTAAAATGGACGGAACTTCCCATCACACTTGCACCAGACCAAAGTTACGATGATGCAGGGTGTTTCTCAGGATCTGCCATTGAGACAGAAAAAGGACATCTGCTTGTATATACCGGTGTGACAGAGCAGGAAGAAAATGGAGTAAAAAACGTATATCAGGACCAATGCCTTGCGATTGGAAACGGAGAAACATATACTAAGCTTGCGCAAAATCCGGTTGTAACAGGAGATATGATGCCGGAACATTTCAGCCGGGAACATTTCCGGGATCCTAAGATCTGGAAAGAGGAAGATGGCTATTATATGGTTGTTGGAAATAAGACGGATGATGGAAAACCGCATGTTGTTTTGTTCCATTCAGAGGACGCAATTAGCTGGGAGTATGTGTCTGTTCTTGCAAAAGACGATACAGGTATGCTTGGAACGATGTGGGAGTGTCCGGATTTCTTCTGCCTGGATGGTGCATATGTATTAATTACATCTCCGCAGAATCTAAGTGCGGATGAAGAATTTCATAATGGAAACAATTCGGTTTATTATATGGGAAGCTATGATAAAAACCAGCATATGTTCCATTATGACGCAGTTTACTCGCTTGATGACGGATTGGATTTTTACGCACCGCAGACGATGCTTGCGGACGATGGAAGAAGAATTATGATTGCATGGATGCAGTCATGGGATTCGAATATCCGTCCCGAAGGTCAGAAATGGTCCGGCATGATGATATTACCGAGGGAACTCAAGGTAAAAGATGGAAAGATTCTGCAAAGCCCGGTGCGTGAAATCGAAAACTATCATAGAAATGGTGTCAGGTATGAGAAGCAGGAAGTACAGGGAACATGCAGATTCGATGGTATTAAAGGACGTGTACTTGATATGACCGTGGAGATTGCCGGTGGCAATTTCAGGGAGTTTACAATCTCGGTCGCACAAAATGAACAGTTCCACACAGACTTTTCTATATTGCAGCATAAAAACAGGATAGAAATTGACCGAACATATTCCGGTATGGTGCGTGACGCGAATGCAATCCGGAGAGTAAAAGTAAAATCACCTTGTAAAAAATGGAAGCTTCGTATAATCTTAGATAAGTATTCAATGGAAGTTTTTCTGAATGATGGACAACAGGTATTCAGTACAACATTTTATACATCGCTCGAAGCGGATCAGATCAGTTTTGCGTGCGATGGAAAAGCCATTGTAAATCTTGAAAAATATGATATCGTTGTGGCGTAGAGTATGCAAGGAGGAACCGATATGAAAAAGTTTGATGTAACAGCACTTGGAGAATTGTTGGTAGATTTTACAGAAAATGGAATGAGTGCGCAGGGAAATCCTTTGCTTGAAGCAAATCCGGGCGGTGCTCCGTGTAATGTACTTTCCATGTTGCAGAATCTTGGAAAAAAGACTGCATTTATTGGGAAAGTAGGAGCAGACATGTTTGGTACAATGTTGACGCAGGCGGTGAAAGACCAGGGAATCAATATAGATAATCTGGTGACAGATGATACTGTGCATACGACGCTTGCGTTTGTACATACTGGTTTGGATGGTGACCGCGACTTTTCTTTTTACCGTAATCCTGGAGCAGATATGATGCTTAGGGAGGAAGAAATCCAGCAGGAGATTTTTGCTGATACAAAGATTTTTCATTTTGGAACGTTGTCAATGACGGATTTACGGATGGAGCAGGTAACGAAACATGCAGTGAAAAAAGCAAAAGAGCAGGGAGCTGTCATTTCCTTTGATCCGAATTTAAGACCGCCATTATGGAAAAAACTTGGAGACGCAGCTGATAAAATGTGGTATGGAATCAGTCAATGTGACATTCTGAAGATTTCGGATGATGAGATATCTTTCTTAACAGGTACAGCAGATATCGATCAGGGAATTGGGAAAATCATGGAGCAATATTGTCCGGCACTGATTTGTGCAACGATGGGAAAAGATGGAAGCAAGGCATATTACAAAGGAAAAAGTGTATATGCGGAACCGTTTTTGCAGAAAAATACGATTGAAACAACCGGGGCTGGCGATACATTTATGGCATGTATCTTAAATACAGTACTTGACAAGGGAATCAATGGATTGTCTGAAAATGATATGTATGAGATGCTCCGGTTTGCAAATGCAGCCGCTTCAATCATCACAACACGTAAGGGTGCTTTAAAGGTGATGCCACAGAATCAGGAAATCAGAGATATGTTACAGGAGGGATAAGTATGCGTGGAATCGAAATTATGCTAAGCTCCATTGAGGATGTGAAGCATTTTGTACAGACAATCACCATGTTTGATGGCGAATTTGAATTAGTCAGCGGAAAATATATTGTGGATGCAAAATATATTGAAAATCTCCGATGATGAGATTACATTTGTTACGGGAAAAGACGTAGTGGAAGGAATATTAAAATATAAGAATGAATTATAGATTGACGATCAGCTACGATGGCACGCGCTACCATGGCTGGGAAAGTAAAAAAGAAGTGGATACGATTGAGGGAAAGTTGGAAGCGGTCTTCGCGAGGATGACGGAACAGGACGTGAAGATTCATGGTGCAGGAAGAACCGATGCAGGTGTGCATGCGATGGGCATGGTTGCAAACGGCTTCTTAGATACCACGCTTACGCCGGAAGAAATCAAAGCCTATGCGAATCATTATCTGCCGGATGATATCTGTATCCGGGAGGTTTCGGGTGTATCCGAGCGGTTCCATGCAAGACTTAATGCCAAAGGAAAGGTGTATCAGTATACCTGTTATATCGGGGACGAAAAGCCGGTATTTGAACGGCTGTATACATGGGTGTTGCCGGAATGGGTTACGAATGGGACACCTGACCGGATGCCGGATATAGAAGCGATGCAAAAGGCAGCAGAATACCTGATTGGCACGCATGATTTCAAGAGCTTCTGTGGGAATAATAAGATGAAGAAATCCACAGTGCGGACAATCTATGATATTACAATCGCAGAGGAAGAAGGATATCTGCGGATGACATTTCATGGAAATGGCTTCTTACAGAATATGGTCCGGATATTGACCGGGACGCTGTTAGAGGTTGGCTATGGACGCAAAAAGGCAGAAGATATGGAAGCGATACTTGCTGCCTATGACAGGCAGATGGCAGGTCCGACAGCACCGCCACATGGACTTATGCTTCTTGAAGTGGAATATGGAGTATAATATTGAGGAATACGAAAGGAAGGATACGAGATGTCAGGCTATTTGATCAAGGATACAACAAGAGAAGAACGTGAGCAGATTGTAGCAGAATCGCTCGGAAATATTGAGGCAACCTGTGATGGCTGTATGAGCGGCTTAGCGGAGATGTATCAGGACTACATCGACGGGAAGAAGGAGCTGCGCGAGATTAATATGGAATTCAATGCCCGCTATGTGAAGGGCGAGGATATGCCACAGCGGAGCCGATGCCCGATGTAAGAAAGAAAATCTATATGAGACAGGGGACACTTTTCAGGACAAAAACAACGTCCCCAAGACCGGTGCAGAGATGTGCCGGTTTTTTCTTGACAAGGAAAAATCAAAGTGATATGATTTTGATATCAAAATAAGATATGCATCGATTCAAAGGGAGGAATTGGTTATGGAAGAGAAAATTTATACTACGAAGCGAAAAGGTATGGCAGTATTGCTGACTGTTTTATTCGTTTATCTGATTGCGATTACAGGTACTGTATTTGGAGCTGTAAAGTATGAGGATTCCGCAGAAACAGGCTATCTGGTACTCATGGTTGTTTCCATCGTTGTGTTATCACTTGGATGGTTTCCACTGATTGGACTTCGGGTGTTGAAGCCACAGGAAGCATTGGTTTTGACGTTGTTCGGGAAGTATGTTGGTACAATCCGGGAAGCTGGTTTTTACTTCGTGAATCCATTTTGTACAGCCATCAATCCGGCAGCTGCTACAAAGCTGGCACAGAGTGGGGATATCCAGCAGACAGCAGCGAAGAGTGCATTTTCCATCTCTGCGGATGGTACATCTGTATCGGTCGATGGTTCTACATCAGGAAAGAAGATTTCATTAAAGGCGATGACACTGAGCAATGGCAGACAGAAGATCAACGACTGTCTCGGTAACCCGGTTGAGATCGGAATTGCAGTTATCTGGCGTGTAATGGATACAGCAAAGGCAGTTTTCAATGTCGATAACTATAAGGAATATTTATCCCTGCAGTGTGACAGTGCACTTCGTAATATCGTGCGTGTCTATCCGTATGATGTGGCACCGAATGTTGATACAACCGGTGACGGTGTAGCCGATGAAGGCAGTCTGCGTGGTTCCGCAGAGGTTGTAGCCGGAAGAATCCGTGATGAGATCCAGAGCAAGGTCAATGAGGCAGGCCTTGAGATCGTGGAAGCAAGAATTACATATCTTGCATATGCACCGGAAATTGCATCTGTAATGTTGCAGCGGCAGCAGGCATCTGCTATTATAGATGCCAGAAAGATGATCGTAGACGGAGCGGTTGGAATGGTAGAAATGGCGTTAGAAGAATTAAACAAAAAACAGGTCGTTGACTTGGACGAGGAGCGAAAGGCAGCTATGGTTTCAAATCTTTTGGTAGTTTTGTGCGGCAACCATGATGCGCAGCCAATCGTGAACTCAGGAAGCTTATACTAGATGGCAGCGAAAAAACAGATTCCGCTCCGCTTATCGGAAAAACTGTATGCCGATATTGCCGCATGGGCAGAAGATGACTTTCGATCCGTCAACGGACAGATTGAATATCTCCTATCCGAGTGCGTGAGACAACGGAAGAAAGATGGAAAATATGTCTCTGAGGAGATTGATGTTCCACCGGAACTGGATATCAAATGATATGTGCCAGGGGACACTCTTCGGAACAAAAACAACGTCCCCAATATGCCCCAAACAACGTCCCCAAGGTAAGGAGGAATTGAGATGAAAAACCACATTACACTCAAGCAGAAGATTGTTGAGATACTCGCCTATGTTTTGATGTGGGCATCGATTGTGATTGGAATTATATGGTCTGCAAAGCTGCCGAAGGAAGTGGCAACACACTTTGACGCGGCTGGAAATGCAGATGGATATGGATCTCCGTATTCTTTCTTATTTTTACCAATTATTATGCTGATTAGCTGTGGCATCAGCAGTTTGGTTTTACATTTTATGCCACCCGATCTGTGGAGCATGCCAGTGAAAGTAAAACCGGAACATGCGGTGCGTGTGTACAGAGACGTTGTCTGGATGATGGTGGGGATGGAATTTTGTTTTGGTGTATTTACGCTCTATAGCACGATAACCGCTTATATGCAGAAGATGGATGGCATGCTTGCAGCAACGTTTATATTCCTGGCAGTTTTATTTGGAATTATTATATGGTGTATTGTCGCCTGTGTGCGGCATAACCGGTAGGAAAACAGGAGATGAATCATATGAAGCTATCATTGGCGCATACATTACGGCACTATGATAAAAAGAATATAGGAAAAGATATCTTGGCGGGACTCATCATCATGGCTGTTTCTATTCCGATTTCGATGGGATATGCCTTGATTGCGGGACTTCCCGCTGTGTATGGTCTGTATGGGTCGGTGTTTCCGATTCTTGTGTTCGCGCTTCTTTCAACGTCACCGCAATTCATATTCGGCGTGGATGCGGCTCCGGCAGCACTGATTGGTTCCGCACTTTTAACTCTGCATGTTGAGGCAGGAAGTGAAGAAGCCATGGCGGTTGTACCGGTGCTCACATTCTTTGTTGCGATGTGGCTGCTTGCATTTTCTTTTATGAAGGCGGGAAAGCTCGTCAATTACATATCAGCCCCGGTGATGGGAGGATTTATTACAGGTATCTGCTCGACAATCATTCTTATGCAGGTGCCGAAGATTCTTGGCGGTACGGCAGGAACCGGAGAGTTTTTTGAGCTGGCAAAGCATATCGGACAGACAGCAAAGCATGTGAATATGCCATCCATCCTCTTAGGCGTGGCATCGCTTGTAATCCTGCTTGTGGCGAAAAAACTGGTTCCGAAATTCCCGATGGCAGTTGTATTGATGGTGGCAGGTGCCTGCTATACGCGGGTTGGAAATGTGCGGGAGCTTGGAATCCAGACACTCTCGAAGGTGGAGACGGGACTTCCGCAGTGGCAGATACCGGATTTTTCAGCTGTCTCAATCCGGGAGGCTGTGACAGTCAGCCTGTCGGTGGCAGTTGTAATTATGGCGGAGACGTTGCTGGCGGAGAATAATTTTGCACAGAAAAATGGCTACCGAATTGATGATAATCAGGAGATCTTTGCATTCTCCGTCGGAAATTTTCTTGCAGCCTTTACCGGGTGCTGTCCGATCAATGGCTCCGTATCCCGTACAGCGATGGGTGAGCAGTATCAGGGAAAGACACAGCTTACCTCGCTTGTGGCAGGACTTTCCATGATCGTACTTTTGCTGTGTGGAACGGGATTTATTCAGTATCTGCCGGTTCCGGTGCTTACTGCGATTGTGATATCGGCATTGCTTGGGGCAACAGAGTTTGATCTGATGGCACGGCTCTGGAAGGTCAGCCGGACCGAATGTATGATCTTTGTCGGCGCATTTTTAGGTGTGCTCCTGCTTGGCACGATTAATGGTGTTTTGATTGGTATTTTGCTTTCCTTTGCGGAGGTGATCATCCGGACAGCGAAGCCATCCACCTGCTTTCTTGGGATTCAGCCGGGGCATAAGCATTTTCGTGATCTAAAGGAGAGCAGCCAGATCCACGCACTGTCCGGTGTGCTTGTTTACCGGTTTAGCAGCAATCTGTTCTTTGCAAATGTGCAGGTGCTGAAAAATGATATTGAGGATCATATAAAACCGGATACGAAAGCTGTGATCCTTGATGCGGGCGGAATCGGAAGTCTGGATATTACTGCGGCAGACTGCCTGAAGCGTCTGCATCAGTCATTGAAAGAAAAGGGCATCCGGTTCTATATGACGGAACATATTTCGGATGTGAACGAACAGTTAAGGAAGCTTGGACTCGGATATCTGATTGAGGAGGGGTGCGTGCGCAGAACCATCCATATCGCATTGAAGGATATGGGAATCAACCGCCCGTATCCACTGGAAGACGGTGTGGATAATGAGGATCGCAGTGCGTCCCGGAAACGTGCAGATAACCGTGTGCAGGAGTTTGTGTGGGCGTTCGGCTCCGATGCGGAAAAACAGATCGAGCGTCAGATTGAAAAGCAGATTGCACAGCTAAAAGGAAGTGGGGATATCGAGAATCTGCTGCATGGACGATGGGCGCATATGGAGGAGCTTGACGAAGATGAGTGGCTGGAACACTTGGAGGAACACCTGAAGGAGATTGTCAATATATCCGGTAAGGATGAACATACCCTTGCGATGCAGATTGAGGAACATAGAAAACAGGTGCATGACCGGATCGCAAAGAATCATCCGGAGCTTGCAGAACGTTTCAGGGAGCGCAGACATGTGCTTGATGCACATCTGAAAGAACGCCATCCAAAGGTGTATGAGCTTGTACTGCAGTCGCGCGAGAAGAATGAACGGAATCGTTAGTACATCTGCGATAGAAGTGAAAATTCCCCGTTTATGATTGCGCAAAACTGATTGAAACAAACAGGTAACTATGCTAAAATATATACGATTATGTGGCGTATAGAGAAAACTATGGCAGACAATGAATCTACATGCGTGAATGTCGTTTGTTGCTGCCGACAGCCCGAAAAACAGGAGGATTTATACAACATGGAACAGTATAAAGAGCAATTTATTGAATTTATGATCGATTGTAACGTATTGAAGTTTGGTGATTTCGTGACAAAGAGCGGAAGAAAGACACCATTTTTTGTAAATACAGGTTTTTACAGAACAGGTTCCCAGTTAGCACGTCTGGGTGAGTATTATGCGGAGGCAATCAAGGACAAGTTCGGCTTTGATTTTGATGTGCTGTTTGGACCGGCATATAAGGGAATCCCGCTTTCCGTAGCTACAACAATGGCGATTGCCAACAAGTATGATGCAGACATCCGTTACTGCTCAAACCGTAAGGAGATTAAGGACCACGGGGATAAGGGAATCCTGCTTGGAAGTCCGATCAACGATGGTGACAAGGTTGTGATCATCGAGGATGTAACAACTGCAGGTACTTCGATTCAGGAGACACTTCCGATCGTGAAGGCGCAGGGCGATGTCGATGTGCTTGGTCTTGTTGTATCGGTTGACCGTATGGAGCGTGGTCAGGGCGAGAAGAGTGCACTGATGGAGATCGAAGAAAACTATGGATTAAAGACAACTGCGATCGTAACGATGGCAGAGGTTGTAGAGCATCTGTACAACAAGCCTTATAAGGGAAAGGTTGTAATCGATGATACCCTGAAGGCAGCGATTGATGCATATTATGAGCAGTATGGAGTAAAATAGTTTTATTGCAAGTATGGGAGGTCTAAAGCATGGAGAAGTTATATCATAAGATCAATGCAATCGGAATCAGCAATCTGGTTATTGGAATTGTGACAATTCTTGTCGGAGTTGGTGCAGGTGTGACGATGATCGTGAATGGCGCCCGCCTGATCACAGGCAAGAAGGATATCACGTTCTAGTGGGATTGTGAAAAATAAGTGAACTTCGGAAATTGAATTGACAGGACTTTTAAGAGTATGGTACAGTTACCATACTCTTTTTTTAACAACAAAATTACATCTTTTTTCATTGACGGTAGACATAGAAGATGGAATCCATCAGATTTCTGCATATGGTAAGGTATGGAGGAATTAATATGTTTATTTCGTTATGTAAAAAAATCAAGCAGCAATTAAAGGAAAAGAAAGCATGGAGACAGGTGCTCGCATATGGGATACTTGCGTTTTTGATCATGCAGTGTTATGTGCTTCCGTTTGCATCGGAAAATACAGAAGCGTGGGAATCTGTCGCGACGATTGGCGATGCGACATGGACAAATGCGCTTCCGCAGGATATACAGGCGGACGCAGAGGAATCTGCATTCACAGAATCGGAAGAGACTGTACAGAGTGTATCTCCGAGTGCGTATTATCAGGCACCGGATACATCCAATGCATTTGTCGCATACGCGATGACGATTCCGAAGGGAAGCGGAAAAAACAGCGATAATATGTGTGCGATTTATGTAGCACAGGCGTTATCTGGTTTTTATGGAGACAAGGCATCGGTACAGGGAAGTACGCTCGTCTCGCAGATCTCGGATACATTTGAAGTAAGTGAGAATTGGGAGCGCGTCTATGCTGATGCAAACTGTTTTCCAAAGGATAAGACGGAGGCGGAATATGATGCAATTTACGACCAGCTGACAAATGCAGGCGATGTCATCTGTTTTGTAAATGGAAAACTGGACGGCTATGTCCATTGCGCAATTTCCGGTGGAGGAACCGCTTTGATCGGACATTTGTATAGCTCTGGCTGGGATTCCCTTCGCGCATGCTATTATCTGGATAACGCGGTGGACGTGCGGAAACAATGCTCCGGAATGATTGTATATCGTCCGAAAGAACGTCTGAAGACTGGAACCTTGCGGATTTGTAAAAGCTATAATGAGGACGTCTACAAGACGAATCCGAAGTTGTATGATGTGGCGGGAGCCAATTATGCAGTGTATGCTAGCTATGAGGATGCGAAACGAAGCCGGAATGTGAAGGGATATTGTTATATTGAGCCGGGGGAAAATGGTGCACTGGCAGAGGATAACGTCTCTTGTTCTGCACGCACAAAGCCGGATGAACAGGGTACGATTGTACAGTTTGCCGAGGGTACATATTATATCCGGGAATGGAATGTGCCAACAAATGGAGGCTGGAAGTTAGATCCGAATATTTATAGTACGAAAATCTATGCAGGAAGACGGACAACCCTTGGCTTGCCAAGAGATGCGGTGGCGAAGCCTCTGGAGCTGAAATCAGAGGGAGATTATTTTGATACGCGTGTGGTTGGACCGGAAGAGGAGTATCTTGGAAAACTCAGACTGACAAAGAAGGTGGAGGAAAATTATGAAGCCTTTCTTTTAGAACACCCGGAGTATAGCTTTGATGGGATTGAATACGCGGTCTATGCTGTTTCCGCAAACGGAAGTAAGGACACCACTAAGCGTGTGGGATTGTTTCGGATGGATAAAAAAGGTACGGGTTTTGTGCAGGAATGTGCGCACGATACAGACTGTGTGGGTGATACAGAAATGCAGCTTCGGATCGGCTGGTATATGATTCAGGAAGAAAAAGCAAACGACTATATGTTGTTAGATGATACGCCAGTCTGGGTACAGATCAAAAAAGATCAGACAACCCCAATGGAGGTTGTTGTAAAAGATGCAGTGAATATTCTTCATTTCCGTGGGGATCTCAGTTTTACAAAAGTGGATGAAAATGGAACCCCGCTTGCAAATATTGCGTTTTCTATTTCTGATACAAAGGGAGAATCCCACATCGTCTGGACAGATGAAAATGGGTATTACTCGACGGCAGCTTCCTATATTCCACATTCGTATCATACGAATCAGGAAGAGGCAGGTGCGGGTATCTGGTTTGGACAGGCAGACGTGGATGATACGAAGGGCGCATTGCCGTATGGAACGTATTACATCGAAGAGGTTCGCTGTGGGGCAAATAAAAATAAGTATCGAAATGCTGAGAAAATCGAAGTATCTATACAGGAGGATGGCGCGCATGTTGAGTTAGGAACGATTATAAATGAGCTATTTCCGCAGATTAAAACGAAGGCAGGCTTTGAAAATCCAATTGTTGATATACGTGCAAAGGGGACACTTGTGCCATGTAAGGATATTGTTTCATTTGAGAATCTGGAGATTGGACACACCTATACGATTTCAGGGGAAGCACGATGGAAAAAGGATGGTACGGTTTTGGAAAAACCATATATGGCAAAGAATGAGCCTGTGACATTTGTCGCGGAAAAGGTAAATATGGATATCGAAGTGAAGTATGAGATTCTGTTTCTGGATGCACTGTGTGGACAGGAAGTGGTGTTCTATGAGACGGTAAAAGATACGGCATATCCGGGCGAGATCGTTGCTTCACATACAGATCTTTCGGATCTCGCACAGACAATCTGTTTTCCCGAAGAGCCGTCGACCACAACGACCGAAACGACAGAAACCACCGAAACAACGGAGACAACCGAAACGACAGAAACGACAGAAACCACCGAAACATCGGAAACATCGGAAACGACTGTTGCCGGGACAAGCACACAGGTGATACCGACTAAGGAGCAGGCGGTAAAGACCGGAGATGAAGCAAATCTGTTTCTGACGATTCTTGTTCTGTGTACAAGTGCAGTTGGAATCGGAATGGGTTTGATAGGAAGAAAGAGGAGTCATAAACAGAAATAAAAAATGTCCCCATCTGTTTGATGGGGACGCCTTTTTAGTCATGTAAAGTTTTATGTTTGCTTAAAAGCTCAATAAAATCGGTAGAATTTAAAGGCTTGGAGAAGAGATAGCCCTGCAGGGTGTCACAGAACTGGTTCTGCAGAATCTGCAGCTGTTCATTATCCTCCACACCTTCTGCCACAACAGAGATATCCATCTTGTGTGCCAGATCAATGATGGAGTCTGCGATGCAGCGGTCCTTTTCGTTACTGCAGATACCATCGATAAAGGATTTGTCAATCTTTAACGTATCGATTGGAATCTGTGTCAGGTAGTTGAAGGAAGAGTAGCCAGTTCCGAAATCGTCTAAGGCGATGGAACAACCAAGCTCTTTCATCTGATTGATCAGCTTTAAGTTGTGTTCAAACGAATTCATCAGGACACTTTCTGTGATCTCGATTTCGAGATGTTTCAGATCCATACCTGTTTTTTCCGGAATGCTTTTAATGATATCGATCAGATGATCATCCTTTAACTGGGTGGTTGATACATTGACAGATACACGGAGTGGACCGAATCCGCTCTTGATCAGTACCTGATTGAAGTTGCAGGCTTCAATCAATGCCCATTCCCCAAGGATGTTGATAATACCGGTTTCTTCTGCGATCGGAATAAATTCTGCAGGAGAGATAAAACCAACCAGCTCAGACTCAATACGCATCAGCGCTTCATAGCCGGTAACCTGACCGCTTTCCACATTGACCTGTGGCTGGTACTGTAAGTAAATTTCGTTCTTATCAATAACATGAGATAGAATATCTGCAAGATCATTTTTCCGGTTGACATCGTCCTCCATGTAGCTGTCGAAGAAGCGGTAGCTGTTTTTGCCAGAGTTTTTCGCATTGTACATCGCGATGTCTGCGTTCTTGATCAACTCGCTTACCGTCAGACCGTTGTTTGGGAAGACTGCGATACCGACACTCATGGAAACCACAGCGGTTTCATCGTTTAAGATGAATGGATGATGTACGACATTGACAAGCTGGCTTGCAAAGTTTTCCAGATCATCCACGGTATCGAAGCGATTTTTTAAGATCAGGAACTCGTCACCGCCGTTACGTGCCAGAATATCATCGGAAGCGATACAGGAAAGCATCCGGTCGGAGACATCCTTTAACAGAAGGTCACCATAGTCGTGTCCGAGTGTATCGTTGATATTTTTAAAGTTATCTAAGTCGATAAAGAAAATGGCATGCTTGCTGGCACCGACGCTTGCGTCATGGAAGATCTTGTAAGCGTATTTCATGAAAGCAACACGGTTATAAAGTCCGGTTAAGCCATCGTGATAGGCAAGCTGCTCGATATGGGCATAGTTCTTTTTCAGTTCCTGTTCGCTGACCTCTAATGCAGCTTTGGAAGCAGATAATTCCTTGTAGTTGTTGGAGATGATATCCATCATGCTGTTGAACATGCGGGAGAGATCTCCGAATTCATCATCAGAGGCAACATCACATTTGACATCCAGATTACCAGAGGAGGCGTCCGTCATGTTGTCGCGCAGGGTAAAGATTGGTTCTGTGTATTTCGCGGATAAGATCCGGCTCACCCAGATAGCAATCATTAAAATGATGATGAGTGTGATACTCATGGTAATCGGGAGGGTTGCCAATATCTGCTGGTATTGAGTTCCCTGCTGTTTGATCAGATACAGCCAGTTGGAGTCGGAAAGCTTGCAAAATCCATAGATATTTTTGAAGGAGGAAGCTTTCAGATGTCCATAGTCCTTCGCGTTGTCCGCGCCGTTCAGACAATTAAACGCCTGTGTTTCCAGTTCCCGTTGTCCGGTTAGCCCGGTCGAAGTAAAGAGGTAGCCGCCATCATTTGTCATGATGAATGCAGAGCCATCTTCCGGGATAAAGGAGCCGAAATACCGGGAGGTGATATTGGCACGGATCAGACCAACGATCTGGCTTTTAATAATGATCGGGGATACAACATCAATGCTCTCGATTTCATCGAGTGGTGAACACTGTAAGATTTTTGTTTCTGTGATATCCTCGACCGGAATTGCCATATGTTCCTGCCAGTCATCCGTATTGGTGTTGTCAGAACTAGTAATGTAGTATCCGTTTACATCATAGAGATAGTAATTCACGTTGTTGCCGGCATAATCAGAAGCAGTTGCAAACAGATCTGTGACATTCGTATAATAAGGAGAATCATTTCCAAGCGTAACACCATTGTAATTCTCCAGTACAAGATTCTGGATGTTTGTACCATTTGCAAGTCCCTCTACTTCGGCGATCTGTGAGTTAAGCTGGGACTGGAAGCCCATGCCGTAGTTCTTCGCAAGTTCCACTGTGGACTGTGTTGCAAGATCCATGTATTTTTTATAAGATAAATTGTATGTAAAGATTGTCAGAAATATAAGTGGCAGACACGCCATTAAAACAAGCGACAATCGCAAAGACTTTTGTATAGACATAACCCGTTCACCTCAAAGTAAAGTATGTATCATAAATGTAATAAATATATTATATAGGAAAAGAATAGAATATTCAATCATGAAAGCTCATTTTTTGCATTTGCCCGACAGTTGCTTTTTGGCTGGAGATTGTGTATAATAATCAATAAATTATGACTTCTTGACTGAAGAGAAGAGTTACATGAAGGAGGGGCGTTATGTTTGGAGTTTATTTTGGAAAATATCTCGAAGATGTTGGTGTGTTGACACATGAGCAATATATGGAAATCGTAGAGGCGAGTCGTACAGCACGTGTGAAGATGGGATTGCTTGCAGTCAGCGAAGGACTTATGACGAAGGAACAGGCGGATGAAGTCAATCAGCTGCAGGCGATGAAGGATGCCAGATTCGGAGATATTGCTGTGGAGAAGGGTTATCTGACAGACGAGCAGGTTGGGAAGCTTCTGAAAAAACAGGGTGATTCCTATCTTTTATTCGTACAGGCACTTGTAGAGCGCAAGCTGCTTACTTTGGAGGATATTCAGAAGTATCTGAATCATTATAAAAAGTCAGAGCGATATACAGCACTTGAAATCGATGCGTTGAAGAGTTCGGATATTGACAAGATCATTCAGATCTTTTTAAAGGATAACCAGGTTCCGGCAGCCGTGAAGGATTATCTTGCATTGCTCGCCAGAAATATGGTTCGTTTTGTTGATAACAAGATTCGTTTTGAGCGGATTGAACGAATCCATACATATACAAGTAAATACATTGCCAGCCAGTGCTTTACCGGCGATTACAATTTGTTTATTGGTATCTGTAATGTTGGAATAAAGCCAATTGCAACCGAGTTTGCGAAGGAAGAGTTCGAAGTGATCGATGAGGACAGTCTCGATGCAGTTTGCGAGTTTATCAATGTATGTAACGGATTGTTTGCTTCGAAGGAATCTCTTGAAGGTGTGCATATTGATATGCTTCCTCCAGAGATGTATACCGATATCACAACCATCAGTTCAGAGGGTATGATGTTCCTGCTTCCATGTTATGTGCATGGCGAGCGTGCAGATATTGTAATCTGTATGGAGACAAAGTGGAATATCAGCTAATACAGGAAAGAATAAGATAAATAAGGAGAATGATTGATCATGGCAAATATATTGATTGTAGATGATTCCAGAACATCCCGTAAAATCTTAAGAGGACTTTTGGAAGCAAACGGATATGTAGTTGTTGGTGAGGCGAAAAATGGACAGGAAGGGTATGATATGTACGCACAGTACAAACCAGATCTTGTCACGATGGATATTACAATGCCAGTGATGTCTGGTGTCGACAGCCTGAAGAAAATCAAGGCTGATTTCCCAGACGCAAAGGTTGTTATGGTATCTGCAGCCGGTCAGCAGCACAATATGTTAGAGGCAGTACAGAGTGGTGCCGCAGAGTTTATTGCAAAGCCATTTGATGTAGAGACGATCAAGAACGTGTTAAAGACCGTACTCGAAGGTTAAATATAAATAAAAACAAGTATGAAATGGTCGTATATACCCGCTACGTATATATGACCATTTGTATTGTTTGAATCAAGTTAATGGAGTCGTTATAAATGATAGAGACAGTTGTATCCGTAGATCTGATGGTGGAAGAAGAACTGAAGGTGAAGAAAAATCATCTGGCACCGGATTTTCCTACGGGAGAAGAAAAGAGAATCTGTATCGTATCCGGATTGTACGGGGATGAGCTGCAGGGACAGTATATCTGCTATGAGGTAATTCGCCGGATCAAGCTGGAGTATGAAAATCTGATCGGAATTGTGGATGTGTATCCGGCATTAAATCCGATGGGACTGGATTCGAAAACAAGAGAGATTCCGGGTTCCGGTATTGACATGAATTCCATATTTCCAGGATCAAAGCTAGGCGCATTGGGGGAATATACGGCGTCCTGCATTTTCGATGATATCAAGGGTGCGGATGTGTGTATTGATCTGCATGCAAGTAACCTGTATGTACATGAGGTACCGCAGGTGCGTATGAATGATGACCGGGTGGATGAACTGATGCCGATCGCTAAATGTCTGAATGTTGACATGATCTGGATTCATCCAAGTAATTCTGTATTAAATGGCAGTCTTGCGTATTCCTTAAATGAAGTTGGCGTGCGCTCGGTTGTGATCGAGTCCGGCGTAGCCTATCGGATCAATCAGCAGTATTGCAATGCAATCGTGGACGGTTTGTTTGCACTGATGAAGGAGATGGGAATCTGGAAGGGAAACACGGTGACTCCAAAGAAGGTTCCGATCACAAACGATAAGGATATCCGGTATATCAATGCAGAGAGCAGTGGTATCTTTATTCCGGGAGTACAGTTATTTGCACAGGTAAAAAAGGGGGACGAGCTTGGAACGGTTGTCAACGTGATCACTGGAGCCGTGGAAGAGGTCGTGTATGCCACAGGAGATGGCATGATCTGTTCATTACGTGATTATCCGGTCATTGAGGAAGGTTCCCTGCTTGCAAGAATCGTGGGAGGAAACGCCTATGAATAAAGAAATTATCTTTTCCATGAACACAGCGTTTCGTGGAGAGTTTAACATTCATGGATATTCATATGGACGCGGAGATAAGGCAGCGTGTATTGTTGGATCTATGCGTGGAAATGAATACCAGCAGTTATATATGTGCTCACTTCTGGCACAGAGACTGGCAGAGATTGAAGCACAGGGGGATGTGGTAGCCGGAAAGGAAATCCTGCTGATCCCGACACTCAATTACAGTTCAATGAACGCAGAAAAGAAAAAATGGATCTCGGATGATTCGGATATCAACCGTTCATTTCCGGGAAATATCGAGGGTACTGCGACAAGCCGGATTGCGGCGACGCTGATGGACCGCGTCAAGGATTATACATACGGTATCCAGTTTGCAAGCTTTTATCTGCAGGGAATCTCAATCCCGCATGTGCGGATGATGGAGACCGGTACGGAGAGTACCAGTCTGGCAAATCTGTTCGGAATGCCATATGTATTAACGGGCGATACCCGTTCGTTTGATACAGCGACACTCAATTATAACTGGCAGAAGATGGGAACACAGGCCTTTTCGGTTTATTCTGCGACCACCGATACGTTGGATGGGGAGAGTGCGAAGATGGCAGTCAGTGCAGTGCTCCGGTTCCTGACGCGAATGGGAATCATCCGCTATGAGAGCCATGGAGGATATATCTCAACGACATTAAAAGAGAAAGATCTCGTGTCGGTACGTGCCGATGAGGCGGGATTTTTCCGCTGCATCGTCGGGGTAAATCAGGAGGTAAAACGCGGGCAGGTGCTTGCGGAAATCATTAACCCGATGGATGGTAATATTAAGGCTGAAGTTTTGGCACCGACGGATGGAATTGTATTTTTTGTACAAAATTCTCCACTCGTGTTCCAAAATGTGGTAATATACAAAATTGTAAGACGTATGCACCAGTAAGATGCAGAAAGTAAATTACAAAATTCAGGAGGAAAGTCATGAGCAAGGTTAGACGAATCTATGTAGAAAAGAAAGATGCTTATGCGGTTAAGGCAAAGGACTTAAAGAAGCAGTTCAAGGATTACCTTGGAATCAAAGCTGACAATGTCCGCGTCCTGACACGGTATGACATGGAAGGTGTATCGGAGGATACCTACAACAAAGCGAAGGTTACAATCTTCTCAGAGCCACCGATCGATGTCGTATATGAAGAATCATTCCCTATGAATGAGAAGGAAAAATGCTTCTCGCAGGAATATCTTCCGGGACAGTTTGATCAGCGTGCGGATTCTGCAGAGCAGTGTGTCAAGCTTCTGAACGAGGAGGAGACACCGGTCATCAAGACAGCTACTACTTATGTGGTAGAGGGTGACGTGACAGAAGAGCAGATGCAGACAATCCGGGAGTATGTTGTAAACCCGGTGGATTCCCGTATCACAGATGAGACAAAGCCGGAGACGCTGGTTACAAACTTTGAGGAACCTGCAGATGTGAAGATCTTCGATGGTTTCAAGGATATGCCAGAGGCAGAATTAAAGGCACTGTATGATTCCCTCGGACTTGCTATGACAATCAAGGATTTTGAGCATATACAGAATTATTTCAAGAACGAAGAGCACAGAGATCCATCTATGACAGAAATCCGTGTGCTCGATACATACTGGTCTGATCATTGCCGTCATACAACATTCTCGACAGAGCTTACAAATGTTGCATTCGACGATGGTTATTACAAGGATGTGATCGCTGAGACATATGATCGTTATGTCGGAGCGACAAAGGAAATGTACAAGGGCAGAGACGATAAGTTTGTCTGTCTGATGGATATCGCCCTTATGGCAATGAAGGAACTGAAGAAGGCTGGCAAGCTTGACGATCAGGAAGAGTCAGACGAGATCAATGCATGTTCGATCGTTGTTCCAGTTAAGGTCGATGGAGTCGAAGAAGAGTGGCTGGTAAGCTTTAAGAACGAGACACATAACCATCCAACAGAGATTGAGCCGTTTGGTGGTGCTGCAACTTGTCTGGGTGGTGCAATCCGTGATCCGCTGTCAGGACGTTCTTACGTATATCAGGCAATGCGTGTGACAGGAGCTGCAGATCCGACTGTATCTTTGAAGGATACGATGCATGGTAAGCTCCCACAGAGAAAGATTGTGAAGGTTGCTGCCGAAGGTTACAGCTCCTATGGTAACCAGATTGGACTTGCAACCGGACTTGTAAAGGAAGTATATCATCCAAATTACGTGGCAAAGCGTATGGAGATTGGTGCTGTTATGGGTGCTGCTCCAAGAAGATGTGTGAAGCGTCTGAATTCTGATCCGGGCGATATCATCATCCTGCTCGGTGGACGTACCGGACGTGATGGCTGTGGTGGAGCAACCGGTTCTTCCAAGGCACATACAGAAAGCTCCATCGAGACATGTGGTGCTGAGGTACAGAAGGGTAATGCACCAACGGAGCGTAAGATTCAGCGTCTGTTCCGTCGGGAAGAGGTTGCAAGCTTAATCAAGAAATGTAACGACTTCGGTGCAGGTGGTGTATCTGTTGCAATCGGTGAGCTTGCCGATGGTTTACAGATCGATCTGGATAAGGTTCCAAAGAAATACGCTGGCCTTGATGGTACAGAGCTTGCGATTTCCGAGTCTCAGGAGCGTATGGCAGTCGTTGTTGATCCAAAGGATGTTGACAAGATGATGCAGTATGTCGCTGAGGAGAACTTAGAGGCAGTTGCAGTTGCTGTCGTAACAGAGGAGAAGCGTCTCGTACTTTCATGGAGAGGAAAGGAGATTGTGAATCTGTCCCGTGCATTCCTTGATACAAACGGTGCTCATCAGGAGACAGATGTCAAGGTTGCTATGCCAGATGCATCTGCAAAATATTTTGACGAGAAGAAGGATGCTTCTGATGTGAAGAAGCTCTGGTTAGATACACTTTCTGATCTGAATGTCGCTTCCCAGAAGGGACTTGTGGAGATGTTCGATTCATCCATCGGCGCAGGTACGGTTACAATGCCATATGGTGGTAAGTACCAGCTCTCCGAGACACAGACGATGATCGCAAAGCTCCCAGTACTGAAGGGAAAGACCGATACGGTTACAATGATGAGCTACGGCTTTGATCCATATCTGTCAAGCTGGAGCCCATATCATGGAGCCATCTATGCGGTACTGACTTCCGTTGCAAAGATTGCTGCAGCCGGTGGTGATGTAAGCAAGGTAAGACTGACATTCCAGGAGTATTTTGAGAGACTTGGTACCGATCCATATCGTTGGGGGCTGCCACTTTCCGCATTGCTTGGTGCGTATGATGTACAGATGGGACTTGGACTTCCTTCTATCGGAGGTAAGGATTCTATGTCTGGTTCCTTCAATGATATTGATGTTCCACCAACTCTGGTCAGCTTCGCAGTCGATGTTGCAAGCTATCAGGATGTAGTGACACCAGAATTGAAGAAGGCAGGTAATCAGCTTGTATGCTTCGATATCAAGCGCGATGCTTACGACAAGCCGGATTATCAGGATGCCATGGATAAATATGAGAAGCTGCATCAGGCAATCACAGAGGGCAAGGTTGTATCTGCTTATGCAATCGGCTTTGGTGGTATGATCGAGGCAATCTCAAAGATGGCATTTGGTAATAAGCTTGGTGTAAAACTTGCGAAGACCGTTGATGCAGATGATCTTACAGCGAAGAAATATGGTTCTATCATTCTTGAAGTGGAGAAGGACAATGTGACAGAGCTTGGTATTCCATGTACAGTCATCGGTGAAGTACAGGATGCACCAGAGTTCGTATATGGCGATACTGTGATCACAATGGATGAGGCATTAGATGCATGGACAAAGAAGCTTGAGAAAGTATTCCCGACAGAGTCCGGCGTAGAACAGAATGATAAGATCAACGATACATTGAAGATTGTAGATGGAAAGGTAAGTACAGGACTGTATGATGCCGGTTCTATCTATGTGGCAAAGAATAAAGTAGCAAAACCAAAGGTATTTATTCCAGTATTCCCTGGTACAAACTGCGAATACGATTCAGCCAAGGCATTTGAGAATGCGGGTGCTGAGGTTCAGACAATCGTATTCCGTAATCTGGATGCACAGGGTATCCGTGATTCGGTAGATGCATTTACAAAGGCAATCAGTGAAAGTCAGATCATCATGTTCCCAGGTGGTTTCTCCGCTGGTGACGAGCCGGATGGTTCTGGTAAGTTCATCGCAACTGCATTCCGGAATGCAAAGATCGCAGATGAGGTTATGAAGCTTCTGCATGAGCGTGACGGACTGGCACTTGGTATCTGTAACGGATTCCAGGCACTCATCAAGCTCGGACTTGTTCCTTATGGCGAGATCCGTCCACAGGAGAATGATTCACCGACACTGACAATCAACAGCATCGGTCGTCATCAGTCCAAGATGGTTTACACAAAGGTTGTTACAAACAAGAGCCCATGGTTGCAGAAGGCAAAGCTTGGCGGTGTGTATACCGTGCCAATCTCACATGGTGAGGGACGTTTTGTTGCAAGCAAGGAGTGGACAGAGAAGCTCTTCGCAAATGGACAGGTTGCAACCCAGTATGTTGATATGGATGGAAATCCAACAATGGATGAGTATTACAATGTCAATGGTTCTTACTACGCAATCGAGGGTATCACAAGTCCGGATGGCCGTGTACTTGGTAAGATGGCTCACTCAGAGCGTAAGGGAACAGCAGTGGCAGTCAATATCTACGGAGATCAGGATCAGAAGATCTTTGAGTCCGGTGTTGCTTATTTCTCATAAATAAAGGTTACGATTGCGGCATGGACACATGTCACGGAAAGGGGATGTGTGTTCATGCCACATTTTATTTCTATACAGAATTTACAGGATGCAGGTTTGGATATCTATGCCAGACTTTCAGAGGTACAGCTCCTTCGTTACCGGGAGCCGAAGCCGGGTATCTTTATCGCGGAAAGCCCGATCGTCGTGGAGAGGGCACTTGCTGCCGGATATCGTCCAATTTCTGTCCTGATGGATGAAGCGGGGGTACCAAAACAGCAGGGATTGCTTAAGGTGTGTGGAGAGATTCCGGTCTATACTGCAAGGTTTGATGTACTGACGCAGATTACCGGGTTTAAGCTGACGCGTGGAATGTTATGTGCGATGGAACGAAATGAGCTTCCACAGGCGGACATCTTATGCCGTGATATGTACCGGATTGCAGTGTTAGAAGACGTGATGAACCCGACGAATGTCGGAGCAATCTTTCGGTCTGCTGCGGCACTTGGCATGGATGCAGTGCTTCTGACACATGGATGCGCCGATCCGCTATACCGGAGAGCAATTCGGGTCAGTATGGGTACGGTATTCCAGATTCCGTGGACGTATCTGCCGAAGTCAGAAGAAGATACCGCGCAGGCGCTTCATACGCTGGGATTTCCGTGTGTAGCGATGGCTCTGCGGGATGATTCGTGCGAGATCTGTGATCCGCGGTTTGCGAAGCTTGATAAGCTCGCTGTGATCCTTGGAACGGAAGGAGAAGGATTGCGGCAGGAGACGATCACGCACAGCGATTATACGGTGAAGATACCGATGACACATGGTGTGGATTCGCTGAATGTGGCGGCTGCGAGTGCAGTCGCGTTCTGGGAATTGTCAAAAAGAGAAACCGTTTAAGTGCGGTTTCTTTTTTTTATAAAAAATCAAAAAAGTGATTGACAAATGGTTATATCGTGTTATAATACACTCAAATCCTACTTAACGGGTAGGAATATAGGGAAATAGAAAAACGATAGAAAAATATAAGAAAATCTGGAGGTAGACATTATGAGTAAAGTAATTAAAAGTGCGTTGGAATTGATCGGTAATACACCATTGCTTCAGGCAGACCGTTATGCGAAGAAGGCAGGCGTGACAGATGCAAATCTGTATGTAAAGCTGGAGTACCTGAACCCATCCGGTTCTGTAAAGGATCGTATTGCACTTGCAATGATCGAGGATGCTGAGGAAAAGGGAGAGCTGAAGCCGGGGGCAACAATCATCGAGCCGACATCCGGAAATACAGGTATCGGAATTGCGGCCGTTGCAACCGCAAAGGGCTATCGTGCAATCCTGACACTGCCGGAGACCATGAGTGTAGAACGCAGAAATCTTCTGAAGGCATATGGTGCAGAGCTTGTGTTGACAGACGGTTCTAAGGGTATGAAAGGTGCCATCGCAAAGGCAGAAGAATTGAAGGAGTCTATCCCGGGTGCAATCATCCTTGGACAGTTTGATAACCCAGCCAACTCTGAGATGCACAAGAAGACAACCGGACCAGAGATCTGGGAGCAGACAGAGGGTAAGGTGGATATCTTCGTAGCCGGTGTTGGTACAGGCGGAACACTGACAGGTGTTGGTGAATATCTGAAGTCTAAGAATCCAGATGTGAAGATTGTAGCAGTAGAGCCTGCAACAAGTGCAGTTCTCTCAACTGGTCAGGCCGGATCCCACAAGATTCAGGGTATTGGAGCCGGATTCGTACCAAAGGTACTGAATACAAAGATCTACGATGAGATCATTACAATCGAGAACGATGATGCATTTGAAGAGGGAAGAGCGTTTGCAAGAGCGGAAGGTGTTCTGGTTGGTATCTCTTCCGGTGCAGCATTGAAAGCTGCAGATATCCTTGCAAAAAGACCAGAGAACAAGGGCAAGACAATCGTTGCATTGCTTCCAGATTCTGGTGACAGATATCTTTCAACTGCATTGTTTGCAGAGCAGTAAAAAGAAGAAAATGAACGGATAAAATATAGTTTGTTATCTTGACTTATGTTAGTGCCGATTATATAATTTTTGGTATCTGCGGAAAGCGACGAGACCGAAATTATATAATCGGTTACTTTATGGAGGAACTTGCATGAAAATATCAACAAAGGGAAGGTATGCACTTCGCCTGATGCTGGATCTTGCAGTCTATAACACGGGAGAACCGATCAGTTTAAAAGACGTTGCAAAGAGGCAGAATATATCTGAAAAATATATGGAGCAGATTATTTCTGTATTGAACAAGGCGGGATTTGTGCGCGGAATCCGAGGTGCGCAGGGTGGATATCTTCTTTCGCGTGCACCGAAGGATTATACAGTCGGTATGATCTTACGATTGACGGAAGGCGAGCTTGCCCCGGTTGCCTGTGTTGGACAAAATCCAATTGACTGTGAAAGAAGAAGCAGCTGCGTAACGGTTCGTATCTGGGAGAAACTGTACGATGCGATATCGGAAGTTGTAGACAATATTACCTTGCAGGATCTGGTCGATTGGCACAACGAGCAATCAGATCAATACATGATATAATAATTCCGTCATGCAAATAAGCAGCGAGGCTGCTTGCAGACGGAGCTGCTTATTTATATGACGGATAAACAGACATAAGCATGAAGGACGATAGTCCGGAATGCGCATGACTGTTACGATTTCGGGAGTTCAAAGAACGGAGAAATCGTGATTATTATATGTAATGTATAATGATAATCACGAGTTCGAAGAACGGAGAAATCGTGATTATTATATGTAATGTATAATGATAATCACGAGTTCGAAGAACGGAGAAATCGTGATTATTATGAATAAGACGGAATCGTGTTCAATGATGCATCGGCATAAAAAAATTATATATGGAATATTGATCATCTGTATGGTGTTTTTCGGTATTTTCGGTTCGGGAAATCTTCTCCGGGATGGAGAACGTACTTCATCGGAACCGGGGGATACGGAAGAAACAGCTACGACACAAGTCCCTGTGACCACAGAGCAGACGGCAGGCGAAGAGACACACACGACTTCAGATGCACAAATGACGGTGCTTGATGTGCGGATACAGGACAAGATCCAGACGATGAGTCTGGGAGAAAAGGTCGGACAGATGTTCTTTGTAAAAAATGATGGACGCTTCGGACCGGATGAGCTAACGCAATATCCGGTTGGGGGCATTATTTTGTTTGCGGGAGATTTGGCTGGGGAGACGGCAGATTCCCTGACGGAGAAGATCCAGTCCTTTCAGGAGGCTTCTGATATTCCTTTGCTAATTGGAACGGACGAAGAAGGCGGTACGGTGACGCGTGTCAGCCGTTACAGTGCACTGGCAGATCACACCTTTGCATCACCGAGATCCATCTATGCGTCGGGCGGTATGGATGCAATCAGAAAGGATACGGAAGAAAAAACAAAGCTGCTTCTATCGTATGGCATCAATGTGAACTTCGCACCGGTCTGTGATCTGTCCGGAGATGCGAGTGATTTTATCTATCCCCGTGCGTTTGGAGATGATCCGCAGGAGACGGCAGAGTACGTCGATACCGTTGTCACGACGATGCGGAAGGCACAGATTGGAACGGTGTTGAAGCATTTCCCGGGGTACGGTAGTAATGGAGACACGCATGTGAACCAGATCGAGGATACGCGAACGTATGAGCAGTTTGTGACGCGGGATTATATACCATTTGAGGCGGGCGTAAATGCTGGCGCGGACTGTATTTTAGTCAGCCACAATGTAGTTGCAGCAATCGATGATGAATATCCGGCATCGCTATCGGAGAAGGTGCACGAGGAGATACGGAACGTGCTGCAGTTTGATGGTGTGGTAATCACCGATGATCTGATGATGAGTGGCGTATCTGCGGGATATGATCTGGACGAGGCGGCGGTGCAGGCGGTCAAAGCCGGAAATGATATGCTGCTTTCCACGAATTATCAGGAGCAGATCAAAGCCGTCATACAGGCAGTCAAAGATGGAGAAATTGACGAGGCACAGATTGATGCGGCAGTTGCGCGCGTGCTGAAATGGAAGAATCAGTTAGGATTTGAGATATTTTAGGAAATGACAGAAAGGGGTAACGGATGAAGTTAATACATTGTGCGGATATTCATTTGAATTCCTCTCTGTCTACACATCTGGATGGAGATAAGCAGAAGCAGCGGAGAACCGAGATTTTGCATACGTTTCTGCGTATGGTGGACTACGCCGCAGAACAATCGGTCGATGGGATTCTCATCGCCGGAGATCTGTTTGATACGAAGAAGGTTGACCGGGCAACTGGAAACGCGGTGCTGTCTGCAATTACCGGACACCCGGAGATCTTGTTTTTCTATCTGCGTGGAAATCACGATGCAGATGGGTTCCTGCAGTCGTTGGATGAAATCCCGGATAATCTGAAGTTGTTTGGTGATACATGGCGTTACTATGCGTGGGAAGAAGATGGTGCGACAATCGTGATTACCGGTGCGGAAAGCTCTGCACGGAATGCACAGACGTTATATACATCATTAAGGCTTAATCCAAAGCATATTAACCTTGTGATGCTGCATGGGCAGGAGACGCCATACGCAAGTGGGGCAGGACGGGATGCGGAACAGATTCCACTTGCTTTATTACAAAATAAAGGAATCGATTATCTGGCACTCGGACACATCCATACATATAAGCGTGAGCAGCTCGATGCAAGGGGCATCTACGTGTATCCGGGTTGTTTGGAGGGCAGAGGCTTTGATGAATGTGGCATACATGGATTCTGCCTGCTCGAGGTTGATGTGGCACATCATAAGATTCAGGATACATTTGTGCCATTTGCAAGCCGCAGACTGTGGGAGGCATCTGTCGATGTAAGCGTGTGTGCATCCGGAGTGGATATTTTAGATGCTATTAAAGAGACATTACAGGAAATGCAGGTGCAGACTGCCGATCTGGTGAAGGTCTGTCTGACTGGCAGCCTGCCTGTGGGCGTGGAAGTAGATACAGACCTGCTTGCGATGCAGTTGTCACAAATCTATTTCTATGCGAAGGTCGTAGATCATACTGTGCCGGAGATCGACTATGCCGCATATATGTATGATGCGTCATTAAAGGGTGAATTCGTGCGTCTGGTTCAGGCACAGACTGACCTTTCGGATGAGGAGAAAGCGAAGATCATTCAGACGGGAATATTGGCGCTTGCCGGGGAGGCGTTCATATGAGACTACTGACATGTCATATTGAAAACTTTGGAAAGCTTTCGGATTTCTCCTATGATTTTGCAGATGGCTACAATGCTTTTGTGCTGCCGAATGGCGCAGGAAAAAGTACATTTGCAGCATTTATCCGCGTGATGTTCTATGGCTTTGCCGGGGAGACGAAGCGGACGGAACTGGAGAAGGAACGGAAGCGTTACCAGCCGTGGCAGGGCGGCACCTATGGCGGACAGCTTACCTTTACAGCGGATGGGAAATATTATCTGCTGTCGCGTGTCTTCGGGAAGACGGCAAAGGGAGATTCCTTCCGGCTACAGGATGCGAATACGCTGCTTGACAGTACAGATTTCACCGAACAGATCGGACAGGAATTATTCGGAATCAATGCGGAGTCTTTTATGCGGACCATCTATATCGGACAGGCGGAATGTGCGGCATTTGCAGCGACAGACAGCGTGAGTGCGAAGCTCGGCGATCAGATGGAAGAGACCGAAGATATGGCAAGTTATGACGTGGCAAATAAAAAGCTTGCCGATGCGATCAACCAGATGTCGGATAAACGGAGCACCGGAAAACTTGCGAAGCTTGAACGGGAAGCACACGTGCTTGCACAGGAATTACGGGCAAAAACGGTAGTGCAGGAAGCGTTAGATACGGTTTCAAGCCAGTTGACGGCGGTCAAAGTGCGTTGGAATGCGTGCTTGGCGGGGAAGCTACCGGAGGAAACCGAAGAGAAAGAAGCTGCAAGCCCATCCGGGCAGGAACTGGCAGATACCTTGCAGCAAAGAAGAAATGAAAAAAACGAACAGCGGAAATATAAAGGAATCACAGGTATCGTCTTAGGATTGCTTGTGATTATATATGCGCTGCTTGCGGCAGGCAAAGGGTATCGTATGTTAATCCTTATCTGTGGTGGATTCAGTATGATTGCAGGCGCATGTATGCTGCTTGGGTATGCAATCGGCAGGAAGAAACGCCAGCCAGAGTCAAAACCTGTACAGCCAAAGCCGCTTTCGGAGGAACAGCAGAAACAGCGGGCATCGGAGATGGAGACGTTGTCGAGACAGATCCTGCAATACAGCCGGAGACTTGATGAGTTGGAGAGCGAGTCTGACACACTGATGGAAAAGGAAAGAAAATTGCAATCTCTTAATGAAGAATTGATTACGCTTCGGGAAAAATGTGATATAATACAAAAGACTAAGGCTTTTTTGACACAGGCAAAGGAAAATTACGGTGCACGTTATCAGAAACCGGTTATGGATGCATTCCGGAGGTATTACCGGATGTTATCAGGTGAAGACGGAACAGCGTATGGACTTACGGCGACGTTTGAGATGGAGAGACAGGAGCAGGGAATGTACCGTGATATGGGATATTTCAGCCGGGGATATCAGGATATGACCGGTTTGTGTATGCGTCTTGCATTCGCGGATGCCATGTACCGGGAGAAAAAGCCGTTTCTGATTCTGGACGATCCATTTGTAAATCTGGATGAGGAAAAGATAGAGCACGGAAGAGCGTTTGTAAGAGAAATCGCGAAAGAGTATCAGGTGATTTATTTCACCTGCCACGAAAGTCGTGCGTGATAAAGGGGTATAGTATGTACACATATAATAAAAAAGTGCTTTTTTCAGATGTGGATGCAACGAGACGAATGTCGTTTGGAAGTCTGATGGATGCTATGCAGGATTGTGTCAACATCAATTCCGAGTCGGTTGGCAGAGGCATCGACTATATGCTCACGCATAAGCGGACATGGTTTGCAATCAGCTGGAATATTGAGATCCTCCGTATCCCGAAGATGTTCGAGGAGATAAGCGTAAAGACGTGGGCGTATGAATTTGCAACATCAATTGGTTATCGTAATGTGATCGTGACAGATGAAAACGGCGAGGACATCGTCTGTGCCGATTCGATGTGGACACTTATGGATATGGAGACAAAGCATCCGGTCCGGATCGAGGAAGAGGATGCGAAGGGCTATGAGATTGAGCCGCGGTATCCGATGGAAAAATGCGGCAGAAAGATCCGTCTGCCGAAGGAATTCGAAGTTGTTGATACAGTAGTTGTACCGAAGGCGGACATCGATTACAACGGACATATGAGTAATGCAAAATACATCCTGCTTGCAAATGAGTATGTCGAGGATATCACATGTGTCAACCGGATTCGCGTGGAGTATAAGAGTCAGGCGCGGTACAAGGAAGCACTTGTGATCGAGCGGGCAATACAGGAGATCGAAGCGGAAGCCGGAATGGAAACACATGTGATCATCAAGATGAGCGGCAAAGAAGCGGGTGACGTGAAGGCGGTTGTTGATTACCGGCTGACAGAAGCGTAGGAGTGGCGTACCGCGAATCATAATTTACAAAATACAGGATAAGGCAGTATATGAGATTAGAAAAGAAAAAGATACAAAATCTGATCCGGATTGCAGCGGATGCACGGAAGTTTTCGTATGCACCGTATTCGCACTTTGCAGTTGGGGCGGCACTGCTTGGGGCAGATGCGAAGATATACACCGGATGCAATATTGAGAACGCAGCATTTACACCGGGAAACTGTGCAGAGCGGACAGCCATCTTCAAGGCTGTGAGTGAAGGCTGCAGGGAATTTTCGGCAATCGCGATCGTAGGCGGGAAACTTGACGAAGATGCGCTTGCGCAGGCCGGATACACTGCACCATGCGGTGTGTGCAGACAGGTGCTGCGGGAGTTCGTTAATCCGTCCGCATTTGCCGTGATTTTAGCACGTACAATAGAGGCGTATAAGGTATATACATTGGAAGAACTGCTTCCGGAAAGCTTTGGACCGGAGAATTTGAAATAGATGATGGAGGATGAATCGTTTGAGTAAATTAGAGAATCTGACCGCATATACGGTAGTGGAAAAGAAGGAATTGAAGGAAGTTAATGGATACGGATATATCCTGTCCCACAATAAGACAAAGGCACGTGTGGCTGTGATTGAGAATGATGATACGAACAAAGTATTTACAATCGGTTTCCGGACACCGCCAGCCGACGATACAGGTGTGCCACATATCACAGAACATTCGGTGCTTTGCGGTTCCAGAAAATTCCCGGTGAAAGATCCATTTGTGGAGCTTTGCAAGGGCAGTCTGAATACATTCTTAAATGCAATGACTTATTCGGACAAGACAGTGTATCCGCTTGCAAGTCTGAATGAGAAGGATTTTCATAATCTGATGCATGTTTATATGGATGCCGTTTTTTATCCGAATATGTATGAGAAGAAAGAGATCATGATGCAGGAGGGCTGGCATTATGAGATCGATGAGGAGACCGGGGAGCTCACGTATAACGGTGTTGTATTTAACGAGATGAAGGGCGTGTATTCCTCATCGGAACAGCAGCTTTACCGAATTATTGAGAAATCACTGCTTCCACATACTGCATATGGTTTTGAATCGGGTGGAGATCCGGAGGCAATTCCGAACCTGACACAGGAGGATTTTATTGCGTTTCATAAGCGGTATTATCATCCGAGCAACAGTTATATCTATCTGTATGGCGATATGGATGCAGAGGCGGAACTTCGGTTTATCGACGAGGAGTATTTACAGAACTTTGATTATTTAGAGATTGATTCTGCATTGACCGATGAGCCAGCGTTTGAGAAGCCGGTAGAGGTACGGGAATATTATTCCATCGCAGAGAATGAATCCGAGCAGGACAACACTTATCTGACATACAACACAGTTGTTGGAACAAGTGCGGATAAAAAGTTATGTACTGCATTTTCGATTCTTGAATATGCCTTGCTGTCGGCACCGGGCGCACCGCTCAAAAAGGCATTGATTGATGCCGGGCTTGGCAAGGATATTCTGTCATCCTTTGATGATGGTATCAAACAGCCGAACTTCTCAATCATTGCAAAGAATGCGAATGCAGAAGATTTAGAACGATTTATACAGGTGCTTGAGGATACGCTTGCTTCCATTGTGGAGCAGGGTATGGATAAGAAATCGCTGCTTGCGGCAATCAATTATTTTGAATTTAAGCATAAGGAAGGAAACTTTGGACGATTCCCGAAGGGATTGATGCTCGGATTAAATGCATTTTCTACATGGCTTTATGATGATGCGGCAGCGCTTGATCTGTTCAGCCTGAACGATGTGTATGATGCGTTGAAGCAGGATGTGGAGACCGGATATTTTGAAGCTCTGATCAAGCAGTATATTTTACAGAATACGCACAAGTCATATTGTCTGCTGATGCCAAAGAAGGGGCTTAATAATGAGATTGCAGAGCGTGAGAAGGCACGGCTTGCGGCATATAAGGAGACACTTTCTGCAGCGGATATCGAGGAGATCCGTGCGAACATGATGCATCTGAAGGAGTACCAGAGCTCCGGTGATGCGGAGGAAGACTTGAAGAAGATTCCGATGCTTGCGATCGATGATATCGAGAAGCATGCCAAGAAAATAAATAACCGTATTCTGGAGATTGAACATGTCAAGGTACTAAGCCATGATATTTTTACAAACGGAATCACGTATCTCAGCCTGAACTTCTGTATGGATGATATCGACTATGATAAGTTTCCGGTAATTGCACTTTTGACGGAGATTTTTAAGTATGTGGATACAGAGCATTTCAGTTACAGTGAGTTATCGAACGAGATCAATCTGTATACTGGTGGCATTGGATTCAGTACATCGGTCACCAATAAGAAAGAATATGGCGGTTATGTTACACATTTTGTCGTCAGTGCAAAGATGTTGGATGCACAGCTCGATAAGGCAATGGAATTGATTGAGGAGATTTTGTTCACCTCGAAGCTTTCGGATAAGAAGCGATTGAAGGAGATTATTGCAGAGACGCGTGCGGCAATGAAAGACGATCTGCTTGCGAACGGACATACAACAGCGGCGGGACGCGCAACGGCATATATTTCTAAAATAGGTGTTGTGAAAGAACTGACAGAGGGTGTAGATTATTATATGTATCTGTCAGATCTGGATGATCATTTTGAAGAACGCTATGAGGGACTGGCTGCTGATCTTCAGGAGACGCTCGGTCAGCTTCTGCGCAGAGATTCCCTGCTCGTGAACTTTACTTCCGATAAGAAGCCGGAGGATACGCTGACTGAGAGTCTGACGAGATTTTCCTGCAAGCTTTCGACAAGACTGGCGTTTGAGAATGTGAAGGAAATTCCGGTAGTAAAAAAGAACGAGGGCTTTAAGACGGCAAGTCAGGTACAGTATGTAGCGACGGCCGGTAATTTCTGTGAACGTGGATATGAGTATACCGGCGCTTTGAATGTATTGCAGTGTATCTTCTCATACGATTATCTGTGGATCAATGTGCGTGTGAAGGGTGGTGCTTATGGCTGTATGTGCAGCTTCAATCGAAGCGGTAACGCATATTTTACATCCTACCGTGATCCAAATCTGTTGGAGACATACGAGATCTATAAGGAGGCACCGGACTATGTGAGAAGCTTTGAAGCAGACGAAAGAGACATGATGAAATATATCATCGGTGCGATCAGTAGGATGGATTCACCGCTTACACCATCCGCAGATGGCAATTTCAGTCTGATCTGTTATCTGATGGGAATCGACGATGCAGACTTGCAGCGGACAAGAGATGAAGTGCTTGGCGCAACCCCGGAAGTAATCCGTGGACTTGCCGGATATGTGGAAGCAGCTGTCGATGGAGATGTGATCTGTGCAATCGGTGATGAAGCGCGGATCGAAGATGCGAAGGATGCATTTACAGAAGTAAAGAGCGTATTTTAGGTAGAACATACAGGGAGAAACATATGGATAACTTATCGACATACAAATCCGGTTTTGTTGCAATCATCGGACGTCCGAATGTGGGGAAGTCCACATTGATGAATCATCTGATCGGACAGAAGATTGCGATTACAAGCAGCAAAGCACAGACGACGAGGAACCGGATCCAGACAGTATATACGGATGACGAAGGACAGATTGTGTTCCTGGATACACCCGGTATCAACAAGGCGAAAAATAAGCTTGGCGAGTATATGATGAATGTTGCGTACTCCACATTGAATGAGGTGGATATCGTCATGTGGATCGTAGAGCCGACGACATTTATCGGCGCGGGCGAACGTCATATCATTGATGTGTTAAGTAAGGTAAATACGCCGGTGGTGCTTGTTATCAATAAGACGGATACCGTGGATAAACAGGCAGTTGCAGATGCTATAAACACATACAAAGAGGTACATGATTTTGATGCGATTGTTCCTGTTTCTGCACTGCGCGGACACAATCAGGCGGAGCTGATTAAGACGTTAAAGCGGCTGCTTCCGTTTGGACCGCAGTTTTATGATGAGGATACGATTACCGATCAGCCGGAACGTCAGATTGTGGCGGAGATGATCCGTGAACAGGCACTTCGCCAGTTAGACAAAGAGATTCCACATGGTATCGCCGTTGTGATCGACCGGATGAAGGAACGTCCGGATGGCAGCTGCATAGATATTGAGGCAACAATCATCTGTGAGCGGGATTCCCACAAGGGGATTATTATCGGAAAGCAGGGTGCAATGCTAAAAAAGATTGGTACGAAAGCACGTATCAGCATGGAAAATCTGCTGGACATGAAAGTAAATTTAAAGCTATGGGTAAAGGTAAAGAAGGACTGGAGAGACAGCGATACCTTACTTCGTAATTACGGTTATCGGGAGGAAAATTAAGATGAAGATCGGTTTTGACAACCAAAAGTACTTAGAGATGCAGTCACAGCACATACGTGACCGGATCGCGCAGTTTGATAATAAATTATATCTGGAGTTTGGAGGCAAGCTGTTTGATGACTATCATGCGTCACGTGTGCTTCCGGGATTTCAGCCGGATTCGAAGCTGCAGATGTTATTACAGTTAAAAGACCAGGCTGAAATCGTGATCGTGATCAGTGCAGAGGATATCGAGAATAACAAGGTGCGCGATGATTATGGAATTACATATGATATGGATGTGCTGCGTCTGATCGACGAATTCCAGGCAGTAGGACTGTATGTTGGCAGTGTGTGTCTGACAAAGTATGCCGGGCAGGCATCGGCAGAGCTTTTCCGCAAGAAGCTTGCAGAGCTTGGAATCAAGTCTTACCGTCACTATAAGATTGTTGGATACCCAAGTGATATTGCCCATATCGTGAGTGATGAGGGGTATGGAAAGAATGAATATATCGAGACAGAGCGCCCGCTTGTTGTCATCACGGCACCGGGACCGGGCAGTGGAAAGATGGCAACCTGCCTGTCTCAGCTTTACCATGAATATAAGCGTGGCGTGAAGGCCGGGTATGCAAAGTTTGAGACATTCCCGATCTGGAATCTGCCACTCAAGCATCCGGTCAATCTTGCTTATGAGGCAGCAACAGCGGACTTAAACGATGTCAATATGATCGATCCGTTTCATCTGGAAGCATATGGTGAGACAACCGTTAATTACAACCGCGATATCGAGATATTCCCGGTTGTTGCGACAATGTTTGAACTGATTGCCGGAAGCAGCCCATATAAGTCTCCAACGGATATGGGTGTCAATATGGCTGGAAATTGTATCATTGACGATCAGGTATGCCGCGATGCATCGGCACAGGAGATCATCCGCCGGTATTATCGGTGCCTGTGTGACAGAAAGCGTTACGGACAGTCGAAGGATGACAAGAATAAGTTAGAGCTTTTACTGCGGCAGGCGGGTGTCTCTATGGAGGACCGCCTGGTGGCAAAGAAAGCATTGGCAAGGGAAGAGGAGACCGGGCATCCGGCGATGGCAATCGAGCTTGCAGACGGCACGATCGTAACCGGAAAAACCGGAGATCTGCTCGGTGCATCGGCAGCTGCGATCTTGAATGCGCTTAAAGTACTTGCCGGAATTCCGCATGAAGTACAGTTAGTATCCAAGGAAGCCATCGAGCCGATCCAGCGACTCAAAATCCAATATCTTGGAAGCCACAATCCAAGATTGCATACCGATGAGATTCTGATTGCGCTTTCCACGACGGCGGCACAGGATGAAAAAGCAAAGCTTGCAATTGAGCAGCTCTCAAAATTGAAGAATTGTCAGGCACATTCGACGGTATTGCTTTCATCGGTGGATGAGCAGCTTCTGAAGAAAATAGGTGTCCAGCTTACGTGCTCCCCGAAGTATGAAGAGGAAGACAGAAAATATCACAGACGTTAAAAAATTGATTGTAAATAGAATATGAATCTGATAAAATATGCTTGTTTTTGTAAGAAAAAACAGGCATATTTTTATGCATTTTCGTAGAGAATACGAAAGAAAAATCTGGCCTGCATCCGCCAATGCCATGGATAAGGATGTCAGGAACACAAGGAGGATGAGAGTTTATTGGAAAACAACACTAGTTCAACAAACATTATTGAGCTAAAGCACATCACAAAAACATTTGAGGATGGGTTTGTCGCTGTAGAGGATTTTAACCTTACGGTAAAAAGGGGCGAATTCGTAACGTTTTTAGGGCCTTCGGGCTGTGGTAAAACCACAACACTCCGCATGATTGCGGGCTTTGAAATTCCTACAGAGGGAGAAATACTGCTAGATGGTAAAGAGATTGGAAATCTACCACCAAACAAACGCCCGATCAACACAGTATTTCAACGGTATGCATTGTTTCCACATTTAAACATTTTTGACAATATTGCCTTTGGATTAAAGCTTAAGAAGCTGTCGAAGGACGAGATTAAGCGGAAGGTAAAGAAAGTTCTGGAGATGGTAGACTTAGAAGGGTTTGAGACGCGGAAGGTAGCAACCTTGTCCGGTGGACAGCAGCAGCGAATCGCAATCGCGCGTGCACTGGTCAATGAGCCGCAGATCCTGCTTCTCGATGAGCCGCTCGGTGCGCTCGACTTAAAGATGCGCAAGGAGATGCAGCTTGAACTGAAAAGTATGCATGAAAGACTTGGAATTACCTTTATCTATGTAACACATGACCAGGAGGAGGCACTTACGATGTCGGACAAGATCGTTGTCATGTCCGAAGGACGTATGCAGCAGATCGGAACTCCTGAGGATATATATAATGAGCCGAAAAATGCATTCGTTGCAGACTTTATCGGCGAGAGTAATATTTTTACTGGCATCATGACAGACAAGCTCAAGGTGCGTTTCTGCGGGGCGGAATTTGCCTGTGTGGATGATGTCGAGCATGGACGGCTGGTGGAAGTCGTTGTGCGTCCGGAGGATGTTGAGATCACAACGCCTGAGAATGGTGCAATCACAGGAACGGTTACATCAGTTGTATTCAAGGGTGTCCACTATGAGATCACAGTGGAATCCGGCAAGAATGAGATCGTGATCCAGTCGACGAAGACCGCAGCGGTTGGAAGCCAGGTTGGACTGAATGTGGAACCGGACGGTATTCATATCATGATTCCGGAACACACACTGAATAAGATCGAGAGTGATGTAGACAAGAATTATGAGCTTACAATCTTTGATGGAAAGATCCAGTGTGATCTGACGAAGATCATTCCGGGTTCTAAGTTTAACGACGCGCATGAGCTTTTAGATGCACATGGTGACGTGATTGATTATGAGAAACTGAAGGTCGTGCTTGCAATCAAGCCACGGCATATTTCCATGAGCGATAATGAGGAAGAGGGTATCGTCTGCGGACATATCATCAACCTGATCTACAAGGGTGATCATTACAGCTACGTGGTCCGTACGGATATGGATGAAGATTTCATCGTTAACGATGAATACCTGTGGAATATGGATGACTATGTAAGTCTGGTTATTCCGGAGGAGCATATCCAGTTTTCCATCAAGAAATAGAAAAGGAGTGATATTGTATGCGTTCTTCACGTTTTGCAAAGAGCGGACTGGGTATACCTTATGCACTTTTTCTATTGCTGTTTGTAGTAGCCCCATTGTTTGTTCTTTTATATTATGCGTTTACAAACGGACAAGGTCAGTTTACCGTGCAGAATCTGGCGGCATTTTTTACGAGCCCGAATACGATCGGTACACTTGCGTACAGCTTTGCGCTGGCGGTTGTGACGACCTGCGTCTGTGTACTGCTTGCATATCCGATTGCGTATATCTTAGCGCGCAGCAATATGCGGCATAAGAGTGTGATCTTAGTTGCATTTGTGATGCCGATGTGGATCAATTTCACATTGCGTATCACTGCATTAAAAGAGATACTTACGGTGTTAGAGGGAAATCTTGCCCTGCATCCGTTTTTAAATTCTGTCATCGGTATGACGTATGATTTTCTTCCATTCATGATTCTGCCGATGTACACGACGCTGATGAAGTTAGACACGAGTCTGATAGAGGCGGCAGGTGACCTTGGCGCGAATCCGGTACAGACATTTCTGAAGGTGACACTGCCACTTTCCGTGCCTGGCATTATCAGCGGAATCACGATGGTATTTCTGCCATCTATGACAAACTATGTTGTGCTGGATATGCTTTATAACAGCACATATATTATGGGTAGTCTGATCGGAAGCTATTTTGCATCCTACGACTGGCACAATGGATCAATGATCGCACTGATCCTGCTTTTGATCATATTGATCTTCACCCTCTTTACGAACAAATACTCGGATGAGGACGAGGGAAGAGGAGGTGCACTGATCTGATGAGAAAGACGATTGGAAAACTATTTTTGATTCTTATGCTGCTCGTTATCTATGCACCGATTCTGATTCTGGCAGTATACAGCTTTACGGATTCCGGAAATATCGGTTCGATCCACGGATTTTCTATGCAGAATTATGTGACACTGTTCACAAAGGGTGAGCTTCGGGATATGATCGTTGGGACGGTTCTTCTGGCACTTGTTTCATCTCTGCTTGCCACAATCTTTGGAACAATGGGTGCGATTGGTGCGTTTTATTCGAAGAAACTTGCGAAGAACTTTATTAACACAGCCAACCAGATTCCGGTTGTCAATGCAGATGTTGTAACCGGTTTTTCCATCTGCGTGCTGCTGATCGTTGCATTTGGCATGAATAAGGAAAGCTATGTGCCGCTGCTGATCGGCCATGTAGTGTTATCTGCGCCATTTGTGTATCTGTCTGTGGTTCCGAAATTAAAGCAGATGGATGCAAGTCTGTATGAGGCGGCAATGGATCTTGGTGCGTCTCCGTCGATGGCACTCCGTAAGGTTGTGATCCCGCAGATCATGCCGGGTATCGTATCCGGATTTGCGCTGGCAATCACACTTTCGCTTGATGATTATTTCATCGCAAGCTATACAAAACCGGCAACGTTTAACACGATCAGTACGTATGTTGTCAATGCAACCAAGGGTTCACAGACAGAGATTAAAACTGCACTCTGGGCGCTTTCGACAGTAATCTTCCTGATCGTTATTCTGGCAGTGGTTGTCATGAATGTGGCTGGCAGAAAGACAACCTCTGAAAAAGGAGGTGTCTGCAATGAGAAATAAGATGTTAAAACGTGTGACAGCCGTTGCGGCGGCAACTATGATGACATTTCTGGCGATGGTGCCGGGAACAAAGATCACACACGCACAGGGAAATGACGACGTGATCAAGCTGCGTGTCTGCAACTGGGAGGAATATATCGATCTTGGTGACTGGGACGAAGAAGAACGCATGGAGCTTGAAAATGGTGCGGAGATCTTCGGTGAGAATTCGATGGTCGATGATTTCACCGAGTGGTATTACGAGACGTACGGCAAGCGCGTGGAGGTTGAGTATTCGTGCTTCGGTACGAACGAGGATCTGTATAACCAGCTGACACTCGGCGATGTGTATGACCTTGTCTGTCCGTCTGATTATATGATCATGAAGCTGATGGCAGAGAAGAAGCTGGTGCCGTTTTCAGAAGATTTTTATGATACAGACAATCCGGATAATTACTATGTGCGCGGGGTATCCGATTATATTAAGGATACGTTTGATGAAAATGAGATCGGCGGTGAGTCGTGGAGTAAATATGCGGCAGGCTATATGTGGGGCGTCACCGGTGTTCTCTACAATCCGGAGAAGATGACAGAAGAGGAAGCATCTACCTGGGATGTGTTTCTAAATGACAAGTTCAAGCGCCAGGTTACAATCAAGGATAATGTCCGGGATTCTTATTTTGCGGCACTTGGTTCTTACAGAAAAGATGAACTGATGGATGAATCGCTCCGCAATGCACCGGATTATCAGGAACGGTTGATGCAGATCATGAATGATGTGGATTCCGATACGATCGAGAATGTAGAGGACATCCTGCAGGATATGCAGGGTAATGTTTATTCGTTTGAGACCGACAGTGGTAAAGCAGACATGATCAGCGGAAAAGTCGTTGCAAACTACCAGTGGTCCGGAGATGCTGTCTATGCGATGGATCAGGCAGAAGAGGATGATTTCTATCTGGATTTTGCGGTGCCGGAGGAGTCGACGAATCTGTGGTTTGACGGCTGGGTTATGCTGAAAAGCGGAATCGGACAGGATGCGGAAAAACAGCAGGCCGCTGAGGCATTTGTAAACTTTGTGTCTCGTCCGGATAATGCGGTGCGTAACATGTATTACATTGGTTATACATCGGTGATCAGTGGCGGTGACGATGATACAGTCTATGATTATCTGAAATGGAATTATGAGGCAGAGGATGATGAAGAGGATACAACAGAGTATCCGGTTGGTTTCTTCTTCTGTGGGGATGATTCCAATGAAGATTATATTATGACTGTGCCGGAAGAACAGACGCGCAGACAGTTGTTTGCACAGTATCCGACGCAGGAGGTACTGCAACGGAGTGCAGTCATGCAGTATTTTGATGATACGGCGAATAAGGAAATCAATCAGATGTGGATCAATGTCCGGTGTTATAATATTGAGGATGTGCCGGTACAGATATGGATTTTCGTTGGTGTGGCCATCGTACTTGTGATTTATATTACCATACGTATCCGGATGAGTCATTACCGGGAAAAGAAATAGAGAGATAACAAAAAATGCGTGAGGAAATACAGGTAACGGGTATAATTTTATATGCAACACTTGTGAAGGAGTACGATAAACGGTTGGTCATACTGACCAAGGAACGCGGAAAGATCACAGTGTTTGCAAATGGTGCCAGAAAGGCGGTAAGCCAGCTCCGGGCGGCGAGCCAGAGCTTCGTGATGGGTACTTTTACCGTATTTCCGGGAAGAGATTCCTATACGTTAGTCAAAGCGGAGGTCCGGGAATATTTTTCCGGACTTCCTTTGGATATGGAGAAGTTGTGCTATGCATCGTATGTGTGTGAATTTATGTCATATTATACGAGAGAGGGCTGCTATTGTGTGAATGAGCTCAATCTGCTCTATGTGACACTCAAGGCACTTGAACAGGGAACCGTGGACAATCAGCTGATCCGCTATGCATTCGAAGTACGGCTGATGGATATCGAAGGACAGGGGATTCATGCATATACATGCGTACGCTGCAATAAGAAGGAACTGAAATATTTCAATGCGAAGGCAGGCGGGCTTCTGTGTGAGGCATGCGGAAAAGAGCTGAAGCTTACACGGACGGTATCCGAGACACTTATTTATACTCTGCAATATATCCAGTCGGCAGATCTTACGAAGCTGTATGCGTTTCAGTTAAGTGAAGAGGCGATGGCAGAATTAAAGTACGTGGCAGACCGTTTCCGGGAAGCATATATCGACCGGGAATTCAAATCGCTGGAAATACTATCATCCCTGTAAAAGCCCGACGCATAAAATTGTACGGTAGATGATGAATTTCAAAAATATGGTTGCAATCTGAACCATTAGCCTGTAAAATGTTGTATGTTTCATATGGTGAAGAAAGTCACACCGAAAAATAATAAGAATCCGCACACTCCGGTGCGAGAGGAAGGAAGGTTTACAAAATATGGAAAAGACTTTAGACAAAATCGTAGCACTTGCAAAGAACAGAGGATTTGTGTATCCGGGTTCTGAAATCTATGGCGGACTTGCCAATACATGGGATTACGGAAACCTTGGAGTTGAGCTCAAAAACAATGTGAAGAAGGCATGGTGGAAGAAGTTCATTCAGGAGAATCCTTACAACGTAGGTGTGGATTGTGCCATTCTTATGAATCCACAGACATGGGTGGCATCCGGTCACCTGGGTGGATTTGCAGATCCTCTGATGGACTGTAAAGAGTGTCACGAGCGTTTTCGTGCAGATAAATTGATTGAAGATTATATGACTGACAACGGAATCGAGATCGAGGGTTCCATTGACGGCTGGACAAATGAGCAGATGGAGCAGTATGTGGAAGAGAAGCATATCTGCTGTCCAAGCTGCGGCAAGCATAACTTTACCGGTATCCGTCAGTTTAACCTGATGTTCAAGACATTCCAGGGTGTAACCGAGGATGCAAAGAATACAGTTTACTTAAGACCGGAGACCGCACAGGGTATCTTCGTAAACTTCAAGAATGTACAGCGTACATCCCGTAAGAAGATTCCGTTTGGTATCGGTCAGATCGGAAAGTCCTTCCGTAACGAGATCACACCGGGTAACTTCACATTCCGTACAAGAGAGTTTGAGCAGATGGAGCTGGAGTTCTTCTGCGAGCCTGGTACAGATATGGAATGGTTCCGTTACTGGAGAGAATTCTGTATTAACTGGCTGAAGGATCTTGGCATCAAGGATGATGAGATGCGTGCACGTGACCATTCTCCGGAGGAGCTTTGCTTCTACAGCAAGGGTACAACGGATATTGAGTTCCTGTTCCCATTTGGCTGGGGCGAGCTGTGGGGAATTGCAGACCGTACCGATTACGATCTGAAACAGCATCAGAATACATCCGGTGAGCCAATGGAATACTTCGATGATGAGAAGAAGGAAAAGTATATTCCATATGTTGTTGAGCCATCATTAGGTGCAGACCGTGTGACACTTGCATTCCTCTGTGCCGCTTATGACGAGGAGAATATCGGAACCGAGGAGAAGCCGGATATGAGAACCGTACTTCATTTCCATCCGGCATTAGCACCGGTTAAGATCGGTGTGCTTCCGCTTTCTAAGAAGCTGAACGAAGGTGCAGAGAAGATCTATGCAGAGCTTGCAAAGACATATAACTGTGAGTTCGATGACAGAGGAAACATCGGTAAGCGTTACAGAAGACAGGATGAGATTGGTACTCCGTTCTGTGTGACTTATGATTTTGAGTCTGAGACAGACGGCGCTGTAACTGTCCGTGATCGTGATACGATGGAGCAGGAGCGTGTGAAGATCGAAGATCTGAAGGCTTACTTCGAGAAGAAATTTGAATACTAAAAGAAGATAAGAGACAGGGATGCTTGTCGGCATCCCTTTTCTTTTAATCAGATTACTTTAATACAGTAAAGCGTTACGCAATAACGCAATGGAGAAACGAAGGGATAAATCGAGCGGGATTTACAATCACCAGACAGAAGAAAAAGGAGAGAGAAAATGGCGATTAAAATTATCATGTTAGTAATATTTTTTGGAGTGATGATCGGTGTCGGCGTCTACTGCCGGAAGCATGCGACCGATGTCAATGGATTTGTATTAGGTGGAAGAAATGTTGGACCATGGCTGACTGCATTTGCATACGGAACTTCATACTTTTCGGCGGTTATCTTCATCGGATATGCTGGACAGTTCGGATGGAAGTTCGGTCTTGCTTCCACATGGATCGGTCTTGGAAATGCATTTATCGGTTCCCTGCTTGCATGGAATGTACTTGGCAGACGGACGAGAACAATGAGCCAGCATTTAGAGAGTAAGACAATGCCGGAATTCTTCGGTGTCCGGTTTGATTCGAAGATGCTTAAGATCTTAGCATCCTTGATTGTATTTGTATTCCTGATTCCGTATACAGCATCGCTTTATAACGGACTTTCAAGATTGTTTGGGATGGCGTTTCATCTGGATTATACAGTCTGCATCGTCGTGATGGCAGTGCTTACCGGAATCTATGTGATCGCAGGCGGTTACATGGCAACAGCCATCAATGATTTTATTCAGGGATGTATCATGATCATCGGAATCATCGCGGTCATTGCATCAGTATTAAAATCAAATGGTGGATTCATGCAGGCAATCGATGCATTGGCACGAGTAGAGGATGCGCAGGCAACATCCACACCGGGTGCATTTGCATCGTTCTTCGGACCGGATCCTTTTGGACTTCTGTGTGTTGTGATCCTGACGTCACTTGGCACATGGGGACTTCCTCAGATGGTACAGAAGTTTTATGCAATCAAGGATGAGAAGTCAATCGGAAAAGGCACATTAATATCCACAATCTTCGCAATCATTGTAGCTGGTGGCTGTTATTTCCTCGGTGGTTTCGGCAGACTGTATGATATCGACATCGCGGCACAGGGCTATGATGCGATTATCCCGGCGATGATCGAGAAGTTGTCTCCGTTTTTGATCGCGGTTGTTGTAATCCTGGTACTTTCTGCATCCATGTCGACATTATCGTCACTGGTGCTCGCATCTTCTTCGACATTGACACTGGATATGATCCGTGGCACGATCGTGAAAGAGATGACAGAGAAAAAGCAGGTATTTATTATGCGTATCTTCATCGTTGTATTTATCGCAATCTCCGCAGTGATCGCGGTTGTACAGTATAAGAGCGGCGTGACATTTATCGCACAGCTTATGGGTATTTCGTGGGGTGCACTTGCAGGCGCATTCCTTGCACCGTTTATCTACAGCCTGTACTGGAAGGGTGTGACGAAGGCTGCCGTGCTTGTGAACTTCCTGTTCGGCAGTGGCATCATGGTAGCGAATATGCTTGCAAGAGCATCATTCCCAACCGTGTTGCAGTCGCCGATCAACTGTGGTGCATTTGCAATGCTTGCCGGACTTATCATCGTTCCGGTTGTGAGCCTTATCACACCAAAGCTTTCCGATGAGAAGAAACAGGCGGTATTTTCCTGCTATGAAAAATAAGTTCTAAACAGAGGATTTGCGCATAGGCTATATAGAAACCAAGTTGTACGAGAGGACGGCAGCATGAGAACACGACAAACGGCGCTTCGTATGATCGTACTTTCATTTTTACTTGTGGGATGCATGTGTATCTTCGCGGCCTGTGCAAAATCAGAGAAGAAGGATTCGGCTGCGGGGGTATACCATCTGTATTCCATGGAGTCGGACGGGGACAGCTATTCTCACGACGATATCGTGTCATATGGGCTGGATTCCATGGCACTTACGTTGTATGCGGATGGCACGGCAAGCCTTGGCTTCGGAGAGGAGACAGAGCAGTTTCAATGGAAGGAAGGCATGCTTTATTCGGATGATGAGGAGATTGCTTTTACCGTGGAAAATGGAATGCTCACCGTATCAATGGATACAGAAAGCATGGTTTTCGAGCGGGTGAAAGATGCACCGGAGAAGATGGAAGTCCAGAACCCGGAAGAAACAACCGGCACCCCGACAGACGATACGGAAGTGTCCGGAACGGATTTGCCGCAGCAGTAGATATGAGCAGCCCGGACTGAAAAGAGAATAAAAAAGGCAGTTGATTTCCGCGTAAAATATGTCCGGAAAACCAATTGCCTTTCTTTTTATGTTTTTTTATGGCGATTTTACTAAATATTTATAAAAATGCCTTTATCAATTGTGAAAATTATGTTATAATTTCTTGCAGTGTGATGGGGACGTGCCATAGTCTGCTATCGCAGAAATTTGATTACTTAGGAGGTATATGACAAATGGCAAACAAGTGGGTTTATATGTTTAGCGAAGGCGACATGACCATGCGTAATCTTCTTGGTGGTAAGGGTGCCAACCTTGCAGAGATGACAACAATTGGTCTTCCGGTACCACAGGGATTCACAATTACAACAGAAGCTTGTACACAGTACTATGAGGATGGTCGTAAGATTAATGATGAGATCATGGCTCAGGCTATGGAAGGTGTTAAGAAGATGGAGGAGATCAACGGCAAGAAGTTTGGCGATCTCAAGAATCCATTGCTTGTTTCTGTACGTTCAGGTGCCAGAGCTTCTATGCCTGGTATGATGGATACAATCTTGAACCTCGGTTTGAACGACGAGGTAGTTGCAGCTATGATCGCTGGTAACCCAGATCCAGCATTTGAGCGTTTCGTATATGATTCTTACAGACGTTTCATCCAGATGTTCTCAGACGTTGTTATGGAAGTTGGTAAGAAGTACTTCGAGCAGCTGATCGACAAGATGAAGGAAGAGAAGGGTGTTAAGTTCGACGTTGAGCTTACAGCAGCAGATCTTAAGACTCTTGCAGAGCAGTTCAAGGCTGAGTACAAGAATCAGCTTGGTACAGACTTCCCTTCAGATCCTGTAGAGCAGTTGAAGCTTGCTATCGAGGCAGTATTCCGTTCATGGGATAACCCTCGTGCAAACGTATACAGAAGAGATAACGATATCCCTTATTCATGGGGTACAGCCGTTAACGTAATGCCTATGGTATTCGGTAACCTGAACAACGAGTCTGGTACAGGTGTTGCATTTACTCGTGACCCTGCAACAGGTGAGAAGAAGCTTATGGGTGAGTTCCTTATCAACGCACAGGGCGAGGACGTAGTTGCCGGTGTTCGTACACCAATGCCAATCGCTCAGATGGAGCAGGAATTCCCAGAGGCATATGCAGAGTTCATTCAGGTATGTGAGACACTTGAGAATCACTACCATGATATGCAGGATATGGAGTTCACAGTTGAGAACAAGAAGCTTTACATGCTTCAGTGTAGAAATGGTAAGAGAACAGCTCAGGCAGCTCTTCAGATCGCTTGTGACCTTGTAGATGAGGGACATAAGACAGAGGAAGAAGCAGTTGCTATGATCGATCCTCGTAACCTTGATACACTTCTTCACCCACAGTTCGATGCAGCAGCTCTTAAGGCAGCTACACCTATGGGTAAGGGTCTTGGTGCTTCTCCTGGTGCTGCATGTGGTAAGGTTGTATTTACAGCTGACGATGCAGAGGCATGGGCAGCAAGAGGCGAGAAGGTAGTTCTTGTTCGTCTTGAGACATCTCCAGAAGATATCACAGGTATGAAGTCTGCTCAGGGTATCCTGACAGTTCGTGGTGGTATGACATCTCACGCAGCCGTAGTTGCTCGTGGTATGGGTACATGTTGTGTATCTGGTTGTGGCGACATCATTATGGATGAGGAAAACAAGCAGTTCACACTTGCAGGTAAGACATTTAAGGAAGGTGACTTCATCTCAATCGATGGTACAACAGGTAACATCTATGATGGAGTTATCAAGACAGTTGATGCTTCTATCGCTGGTACATTCGGTAGAGTTATGGCATGGGCTGATAAGTATAGAACATTGAAGGTTAGAACAAATGCTGATACACCGGCAGATGCTAAGAAGGCTCGTGAGCTTGGTGCAGAAGGTATCGGTCTTTGCCGTACAGAGCATATGTTCTTCGATCCAGAGAGAATCGCAGCATTCCGTGAGATGATCTGCTCTGATACAGTAGAAGAGAGAGAAGAAGCTCTGGACAAGATCCTTCCATATCAGCAGAATGACTTCAAGGCACTCTATGAGGCACTCGAAGGAAATCCTGTTACAATCAGATTCCTGGATCCACCTCTTCATGAGTTCGTTCCTACAGAGGATGCTGATATCGAGAAGCTTGCTAAGGCTAAGAATAAGACAGTTGATGAGATCAAGGCTCTTTGCAACTCACTTCATGAGTTCAACCCAATGATGGGTCACAGAGGATGCCGTCTTGCTGTTACTTATCCGGAAATCGCTAAGATGCAGACAAAGGCAGTTATCCGTGCAGCTATCGAAGTTCAGAAGGCACATCCGGATTGGAATGTTGAGCCAGAGATCATGATCCCACTTGTATGTGAGGTTAAGGAGCTTAAGTATGTTAAGAAGACAGTTGTTGAGACTGCTGATGCTGAGATTGCTGCTGCAGGCGTAGATCTGAAGTACGAAGTTGGTACAATGATCGAGATCCCTAGAGCTGCTCTTACAGCTGATGACATCGCTAAGGAAGCTGACTTCTTCTGCTTCGGTACAAACGATCTGACTCAGATGACATTCGGTTTCTCAAGAGATGATGCTGGTAAGTTCCTCAATGCTTACTATGATGCTAAGATCTTCGAGAACGATCCATTTGCTAAGCTTGACCAGACAGGTGTTGGTAAGCTCATGGATATGGCAGTTAAGCTTGGTAAGCCAGTAAATCCAAAGCTTCATATCGGTATCTGTGGTGAGCATGGTGGAGATCCTTCATCTGTTGAGTTCTGCCACAAGATTGGTCTTGATTATGTATCATGTTCACCATTCCGTGTACCTATCGCTAGACTTGCTGCTGCTCAGGCTGCAATCGCTAATAAGTAATACACCGCATATGGTAGACATTTTGATTTGGTAATCAAATAAAGGAATCCCCTATACTTCATAATGGAGTGTAGGGGATTTTTTTGCTTGACTCCATTTTGTGAATGACAAGTATATGTATTTTGTGTATACTTGATATGGTTACAAAAATTGAAATAAAGTAAAAGAACGAAAACAGGGGGGGAGTATAATGCTGGAAGATGAACAGAAGAAAATAATCACATATCACAGAATCTGGTTTGTACGTCTGATTGCAATGATTGTGGCATGTCAGGCATTGAAACAGTTAATTGGTGCATCACCATTGTGGAGAGAAGAATATCCATTTGGGCTTGCTTTTTACACGAAGTATGCCAGACTTTGCAATCTGGATGATTTTGTTAAAGTGTATGGTGCAAATTTCTGGCTAGGACTGAAAGTGTTATTTACCTGCGCATTGGTGTGCTATGTTCTGGCATGGATTATGCAGAAGGTAAATGAAAAAACTTCGGCGCGTCTGGATTTGTTCGCAGATGTGACAATAATCGTAGTTTTGATTGTCGATTTTATAAGCAATCTGTATTGTTTTAAGGCACATGTCTATGCAGAACAAAGTACAGTTTTGTATTTTGTGCGAATAGCAGTGATGATAATTGTTTTGCTTATCCACATATACGAGTATCGACGAAATAAGAATTTGTTTGATAAGGAGACCAAAGCGGTTCATATATCGTCTCTGGTTGTGGGAATTGCGTTCGTGTGTGTATCCGCATTTTTTGTTGGAAAGAATTTTGTTATTTACAATAATTACAAATCATTCTATGGTGCATATTCAAAAGAAGAACACGGTCCGGATGCAACATATGAGGATAAAGTAATGAATTACAACGAGCGTGCAGTGGCAAATGGGGATGAACTGTTTTTCTTTCATAAAACTGAGAATGCAATCTGTAAGGTAGATAAAGAAGGCAAAATGTCGACGATCATTACGTTCGATGAGATAAAGAAGGCTTGGGAGATGGATGACATTGAGGAAACCGGCTGGCTCATCCGGTTAGATTATTATGATGGATATGTATATTTTACATATTATTTACAGGATGCTTATTTCTTAAGCCGGATAAATGTGGAAAATGGAAATGTAGATGAACCATATACAGATTCAGCTTTTTATTGCGCAATAAAAGATGGATATCTCTATTATGAGACTCCTGTAGACGATGATTATGAGTATTTTGATGTATATAGGGTAAAAATAGAGAGTCAGATAAATATAGATAAGAAGGAATTATATCTGGGAAAATTTATTGGCCAAGCTTATAGTCGTGCAAAGGATTTTTATGCTGAGATTATCTATGATGATGATAGTTATTATCTGGAAGCTGTCTATAATGAATATGGTGAAAAAAGTATCAGGAAAAATGGAAACAGATATCTGTTATGTACAGATGAGAATGGGATGTATACGTTAAAAAAGTGTGAGAAAACAGACCAGAAACAAGAGGCCAATGAAACACAGTATACGACAATATCGGAACATGTCCTGGAGTATAATTCCTATGGTGATAAACTGTTTTATCTGAAACAGGAAAATGGAAATACAGAATTGATACAGACGGATTTGAATGGCAATAATGAAAAAGTTCTAAAGCGATATGCGGATTGCTATGAATCGGTTGCATATACTGATCCGACCTACATCTTTTCAATTATGGTATGTGAGGACAAGCTTGTTGTCATGTATGAGGATCAGGAGAGCAATCCGAAGTATGATGTGGTTGGGTATTGAGAATTAAATATATATGATTATTTACGGCATAGCTGTGAAACTGGCTGATGGCCTTATGAAAGGCGTGTGGTATGCAAGGGTGAAAAGCCGGAAAACCAGATGGTTTACATGTACACATTTGTTGTCACAAACATGGATTCATTACCAGAGTATCTCATCAAATTTTACTACAAAAGAGGACTGATGGAAAACTTCATAGGAGTCCTTTGCCATTTTATGTTGCAGTGACAGGGGCTCCGTTTCATTTTGAAGAGTTAAGAGAAACGCCGACTATTAAGAGGAGGAAAAAGGATGTTGTATATAGGATCCAGAATACAGGAATATCGTAAGAAAGCCGAACTGAGTCAGGAAGAATTTGCTGATAAGATAGGTGTAAGCAGACAGGCAGTGTCCAAATGGGAGAGAGATAAGGCATATCCGGATCTTGACAGACTTGTGTGTATATGTGAGATACTTGATGTTCAGATGGATGAGCTTATATATGGAGAAGAAAGAAAAAAACAGGGTGAACTGACTCAGGAGAATCTAGCATCAAACAATATAGTGCACATGAAAAATCTTCGAGGCAGGAACCGGTTCATGAGGCTTAAAGTAATATTTGGAATTATGACAGTTATATGTATATTTTCCATTGTTATGATGGCAGTGTTGTTTGTCAGGAATGAGTGGAGCAACCATAAAGATAAAAACGATAATGTACGTGTTGAGAAGGTGTACCAGCAGTATACAAAGGCTGATCTGTGTTATTTTGATGATGATGGAAGAAAGATAATGAATACTGTATGGCTTGATGTGCCTGGAATACGGGATGGAGATTATATACAGTGTTACACAGGAAATGATAATTCAGGATTGTTTTTGAACTACAGCCTGTCGACGCTGATTTTTGTTGCGGTTTTTGTGATTGTAATGATTATCCTTCTGATACTTACAGGATCCGAGATGCAAAGAATAAAGAAAGAGGAAATACTTCAGATAATACTTGAGGATGAAAAAGCGGATGAAGAAATTTAAAAAGGTATTATATGTGATTATATCTGTCGTTATATTTGCAGGTGCAATAGCTGCTGCTTTGGATTTTATGGGCGTAATCAATCTGAAAAACCATGATCAGACAGAAGATGAGACGTTGTACTCTGAACTGTGGCATATCGTATTTAAGGGATATGCTTTTTCCGTAAAACCAGCGGGAATAGCTATTATACATGAAAGTGGCTGCCTCAACATAAGAAGTACCGACGAGTATCTGGTACAGATAGATGTTGAGGATGATTCTGCTGATGATTTCTGGAATGACAGAGACGGACGTGTACAACATATGAAGGAATCCGGCTATACGATGGAACAGTATCCCGAGAAGATTCGTGTGGATGACAGGGAGTATATAAGATATATAGTGAGCATGAAGGAGGAACGTGGCGCTGAATATGACAGTTCATATTTCTGTGTGCTCATTTCAGATACAGGAGATGATAAAAGGTTTCTCACAGTGGTAAGATTTGATGGAACAGATATAGCTGCCATGGATACTGCATCGAGAAATGATATGTATGAAAAGGCCATTGATGAGGCAGCTTGTGTTACTTCCAGTGCAGTTCCTACGGATGAGACAAATGATATGACAGGCTCATACTGGCAGGCAGATGGGTATTCAGGCACATTCAGTTCAGATGTCGTGAAAGAAGAATATACTGATGCAGAGCTTGTGGACAGCATTGCAAATGAAGATATATATGTATCCTATGAAATTCCAGAGAATTTCATACTTCTAAGAGATGATCAGACTGGGAAATCTTATTATTCTGAGGCTGATAAATCACAGGTGATAGTGTCTGTTATTCCGTATACATGGAAGAGTGCAGCTGATATGGCAGAAGACAGCAACTCTGCCGGGATTTCCAAGGTTACAGCCGAAGGACAGTATGAGGAAAAGGGAAAAATTTACTATTATTATGCCTATTCCATATTGCGTATACGGAACGGCACAAGGAAGACTTCGTATTACTTTAATGCGTATACAGATCTTGAAGATGGCAATATATACAGCATAAATGGATTTGCTGATGATTCTCCGGAGATAATGAACCCTAAGACATATACAAGGTTTATGAGCATTACTGAGGAGTGAGAAAATTAAAAAATATATATTGATTGATAAAAAGTGATAAAAATTGCAAAAATCAATCATTGCTACCACTGGTTGCATGGATGCTACTGATTTAACCTCGACAGATTTCGGGTGATAAGTGATAATAAATCCGAAAACATATTTTTATCAAGGAGGAACATACTATATGAAAAACAGAAGGATGCTGCAGCTGGGACTTGTCACAGTAGTACTTGGAATGTCTCTTGTTGGCTGTGGGACAGACGAGTCGGACAACAAAGCAGAGAAGACAGAGGCAACAGAACAGGTAACTGTAACGGAGGAAAATACTACAGGAGAAGATGCTGCTGATATATCGGCAGATGATACGGAGGATATTGCTGATACATATGATGAATCAACGGAGTTTACGCTTCCGGTATATGATGATTTCACATTGGAGCAGGGACTCAGCGAGAAATATGCAGATATGGACAACAGATCATTTGTGTACAATGGTACGAAGCTCATATTAGGAGAATCAACACTCAAGGATCTTATAGATGCAGGTATTCCATTTGATGAGAGTGACCTTAACAACAGTGGCAACAATGTAAATGTAAATTATGAAACTGAGAGGTATCAGGCATCTATCAACGATTATGTAACAATGCAGTTTAAATTTGGTAATTTCACTGACAGCGAGCAGAAGGCTGAGGACTGTGTGCTTTCATATGTGAGATATTCGCACCTCTATGTACCACAGCCGGATTATGATGCTTCCATGAATGCTGAAATCAGTGAATATATGATAGATGGAGCAAAAAAGGTACATTTTTCATTCCCTACTACCCTTACAAAGGATGAGCTGCTGGAAAATAGCAGTGAAAATGCTGAAGAGGATGGGAAAAATGTAAAGTATATGATAGAATCAGAAGTGTATATGGGTGACAGTGGATATGAGTTCGAGTTTAATGATGTAACCGGACAGCTGAAAGAGGTTCGTATAAGCTGGCTTCCATAAGTAATGATTTACTTGTGTATGTCATAAAAAAAATAAAGCAATCCCGTTTGGTATATTTTCCAAACGGGATTTTTATGTTATAGTAAAAGGCGAGAATGGGAAGAGGAAAATATATATGAAGAAAGATAAGTTGAAGATAGAGAAGAAGATATTACGATTATCTTTTCTTGGAAGCCTTTTATTTATTATAGCGGAAGGAGTTATGGCGTGGATCACGCATTCGCATTCGCTGCTTACGGACTGTTTGTTTGATGCGGCAGATCTTGTTATGATCGGACCGTTTCTTGTGTTGGTGCCGCTTCTGTATAAGCCGGTTACGGAGAAACACCCATATGGATACTCACAGGTAGAATCGCTATTCCTGCTCGTGAAGTACAGCGTCTTGCTGGCACTCACTTGTAATCTGCTTGTGGAGAACGTAAAGCTGCTCGTGCATGGCGGACATGAGGTAAATGCTGGGAAGATTGCAGTGTTTGAGTTCCTTGTCTGCATAGGATGTGCAGCGATGTATCTCGTACTGAATCATTACAGTAAGAAATACGAGTCAGAGACGATCAAAGCAGAGCTCTATATGTGGAAGCTGGATGTTGTGAGCAGCCTGGGTGTGGCGGTTGCATTTGTGGTACAGGTGTTGCTGCTTCATACGAAGCTTCATTTCCTGACACCATATATTGATCCGGCAGTAGCGGCAGTGATGGCGATTTTGCTGATCCGGGAGCCGGTCGTTGTGATCTTCCAGAGCATCAAGAATCTGGTTTTGTTTGCACCGGAGGAAGAGGTGTTGAACCAGATCCGTTCCATCGTAGATAAGCATATGAAGGATTATCCATACGAAGTGACATTCCTTGATGTGATCCAGACGGGACGGAAGATCTGGGTGGAAGTCTATATCGGCAACCAGACAGATGTGATACATATCAGCATCCTGCATCAGGTAAGGGATGAGATCAAGCAGGAATTAAAGCACAAATATGATCAGGTATATATCGAGATTATTCCGGATTAGAAGACATCCTTGTGGTTTCGTAAGAAACCATATCAATTCGATGAATTCCGGAAAAAAATAAGACGTATACAATTATGAAATGATTGTATACGTCCTTGTTGATGCATTAGTCGAAATACCCGATATAGTCAACCTTGTAGGATCCGTTTGGAAACAGGTAGTTGTACAGATCAATAAAATAATCATCGGTCATGCTTGCCATGAAATCAACGACAATTTCATTCGGATCCTGACTCAGGTAGTGCTCCATGTATTTATCAATATTAAAATAATGACTATATTGGTTGGCACTTCGGATATAATTAATATGATGTTTGTAAAGGATGGATGATTGGTCCATCCTTTTTGCCTGTGTGAGAAGTGCTTCATACATATCGTGGAACATCGGACGGATATTGTTGTTGTACATATCATTTAACTGCGGATTGTTATATATTGTCTGATAGTTTTCTGTTTTCGCCTTTGAAAAAGTTTCGTATACATCTTTATCCATACTGATATAAGGTTTTCCATAGCTGTGCTCTATGATGCTGACTGTCATATTATTGATAATCTGTGCATTGGTTGTGCCAAGCGTACCGGAAGTAAAGTGGTTATTATTTTCAATCAGACCAATCTTTAATGCGTCCTGCCGGTCCTTGCCAAGATATGCAATAATGTCACTGATCCGCATGATACAGCCCTCCAGTGTGCCGGGAATCTGTCGTTTGTTCGCAGAAGGATCGGTGTAGCAGTCTTCGAGATTGGTATCAAATTCTCCCCATGGATCCGTGGCAGAAAAGCGCTTTGGTTTATATTCCTGCTGCTCAAGCTCACCATTATGGCAGATGACACCGTCTAATACCTGCAGGCTTACATTCCGGAAAATCAGATGATCCAGGACACGTGCACTGTGAATATTATGATTGAACAATCGTCCGGTATGCCCGTTATAAAGTGCATTTAAGAAACGCTCCCCGGCATGTCCGAACGGAGTGTGACCGATATCATGTCCAAGGGAAATCGCTTCAATCAGATCCAGGTTTAAGCCAAGTGTCATGCCGATAGTACGTGCGATACGGGAGACGAGCTGCACATGTAACGCACGCCTGGAGATATCGTCATTTTTATAGCAGGAGATAACCTGCGTTTTATCCGAATATCGGTTATAATAATTGTTGTGCAGGATTTTCTCGACATCCATAACGAAAGCAGGACGCCAGAGATGTGGCTTGTCATGATCGTCAAAACGACGGATGATGGCAGAATCCGGGCAGGCATATGGATTGACCCAGTGATTCGCGCGATCCTGTTCGATACGTTCTGATAAATCTTTGGATAATGTATGGTAACCGTTATTTTTATTTACAGGCATGGGACATTCCTTTCTTATATATGTGTTTTTTAACTGGAAATATCTTAGCATTTTGAAGGGAAAAAGGCAACTGCGGGGCGTATGTATCATGACATAAAATTGTAGAAAAATGGAATTAAAAGATGAAAATAATCCGGTGACATGATATAATGAAGCACGCTGATATGCACAGGTCATCACGTCGGTGTGTGATGAAGTATGATACAATAAGCATTATGGATTAAGATGATATAGGGAGCTATCGTATGGAAACATGGTATTATGAAGTAGTAAGCATAGATGGAGATTATGCAAATCTCAAACGGACGGATATTGAGTCCGATGATCTGAAACTGGTTGCAAGAGCGTTGTTGCCGGAGAATATTGGGGAAGGCTCGAAATTAAAGTATGAATTTCTACAGTATGAGTTGATCGGATGAGAGCAGGAAAGGAATGACAGCATGGAAGAGCAAATAAAAGAAAAACGGGTTGCGGATTCTCTGACAGAACAGTTTCATGAGATTCGTCCGGAACATTTAAATGGCGCAGATGTGATGTTTGGTGGAATACTGATGGGCTGGATTGACGAGGTGGCAGGTCTTACGGCTATGCGGCATTCTGAGGGACATGTGCTCACAGCATCGGTAGATAATCTGACTTTTCTGCGTAGCCTTCGTCAGCATGATATTGTCGTATTGATCGGACGCGTAACCTATGTCGGAAATTCGTCGATGGAAATCCGCGTGGATTCCTATTTAGAGAAGATAGATGGGATGCGTTATCCGGTGAACCGTGCATATCTGACACTGGTTGCATTGGATGAGGATAATAAGCCGCGGCGGGTACCAAGATTGAAATTAGAGACAGTTGTGGAAGAAGCGGAATGGGAGACCGGAAAGAAACGCAGCGAGCTTCGGAAACAGCGAAAGAAGGAAGGCTTTTAGAATAGGAGTTTATCAATGTTAGAAAAAGTAGACGCAGTCAATAGTGTGATCAATAATTTTATCTGGGGCGTCCCGGCGATGATCTGTATTATCGGTGTTGGGTTATATTTGAGCTTTCGTACCCGGTTTTTACAGATACGGAAGTTTCCGTATGCCATGAAGGTGACATTCGGACGAATGTTCAAGAAGAAGGAAGCGGGCGACGGTGCGCTCACACCGTTTCAGGCAGTCTGTACGGCACTTGCGGCAACGGTTGGAACCGGAAATGTAGCCGGAGTAGCCGGAGCTATCGCCATCGGAGGTCCTGGTGCGATTTTCTGGATGTGGATATCTGCACTGCTCGGTATGTGTACGAAGTTTGCAGAGGTTACACTTGCGGTGCATTTTCGCGAGAAAAATAAAGATGGCGATTATGTCGGTGGACCGATGTATTATATTAAGAATGGATTGAAGAAGCACTGGCAATGGCTGGCATATCTGTTCTCTGCATTTGGCGTATTGACGGTATTTGGTACGGGAAATGCAACGCAGGTCAATACGATCACAACGGCGATTGACTCAGCATTGTTTAATTATAATGTAATTTCCGAGAATCAGGTTTCTACCCTGAATCTCATTATCGGAATTGTGCTTGCAATCCTGATTGCGCTCATTCTGCTCGGCGGAATTAAGCGGATCGGACAGGTAACAGAGAAACTGGTACCGTTTATGGCAGTAATGTATATTGTGCTTGCAATCGGAGTTGTGCTGCTGAATGTCAAGAACGTGCCAACGGTATTTGCATCCATCTTTGAAGGCGCATTTAACCCGGCATCTGTGACTGGTGGCGTCGTTGGAAGCTTCTTCATGAGTATGAAGAAAGGTGTTTCCCGTGGTATCTTCTCGAACGAGGCTGGTCTTGGTACCGGTTCAATCGCACATGCATGTGCAGATACAAGAAAACCGGTAAAGCAGGGATTCTTCGGAATCTTCGAAGTATTTGTTGATACGATAGTGATCTGTACATTGACCGCACTTGTAATCTTATGCAGTAAAGTTCCGATTGGATATGGAGAGGCGGCAGGCGCAGAGCTTACAATCAGTGGATTCACTGCGACTTATGGTGGCTGGGTATCCATCTTCACAGCGATTGCAATGTGTTGTTTTGCATTTTCAACAATCATCGGCTGGGGACTTTACGGTGTCCGATGTATTGAATTTCTGTTTGGTACACGGGTAAATAAACCGTTCATGCTTGTGTATTCCCTGGTTGCAATCGTTGGTGCAACGATGAATCTCGGGCTCCTCTGGAGCATCGCGGAGACATTTAATGGTTTGATGGTAATCCCGAACCTGATTGCGGTATTCCTGTTGTCGGGTGTCGTGGTGAAGATGGTAAAAGATTATTTTAATGGTATTGAAACATATTAGTGAAAGATGAGGAGTAAAGTGGATGCAGGATACGTTGAATTGGGCAGTGCTTGGTACCGGCGTGATCGCAAATGAGATGGCACAGGCATTGCAGAAGATGGGAAAATCGTTATATGCAGTTGGAAACCGGACGCATGAGAAGGCGGTTGCATTTGCTGAAAAATATGGTGTTTCCAAAGTATATGATACGATCGATGATATGTTTTTGGATGCGGATGTAGATATCATCTATATTACGAGTCCGCATAATACACATTATGCATTTATGAAGCAGGCGCTGATGTATGGAAAGCATCTGCTTGTTGAAAAATCAATTACGCTTAACAGCAGAGAATTGGATGATATGATCGCGCTTGCGAAAGAAAAAAAGCTTGTGCTTGCAGAAGCAATGACGATCTGGCATATGCCAATCTACAAGAAGCTGTGGGATATCGTGCAAAGTGGTGAGCTTGGAAAGGTGCAGATCATCACGATGAATTTCGGAAGCTTCAAGGAATATGATATGTCTAACCGGTTCTTCAATATGAATCTTGCCGGTGGCGCGATGCTTGATATCGGCGTATATGCATTGTCAATCGTCCGGAGTTTTCTGGACGAACAGCCGGATGAGATCGTGAGCCAGTGGAAGCCTTCTCCGACCGGTTCGGATGAGCAGGCAACAATTCTGCTCAAGAATGCCCAGGGGCAGATGGCAACGGTTGCACTCTCGATGCATTCAAAACAGCCAAAGCGTGCGATGATCAGTCTGGAAAAAGGATATATCGAGATCATGGAATATCCGCGCGCGGATAAGGCAGTCATCGTGGATGCCGAAAGTGGCGCGCAGACGGAGATTACAGCCGGAGATACTGCGGATGCGCTGTACTATGAGATGCAGGATATGGAACAGGCAGTAAAAAGCGGGGATGCATCCGCGATGCAGCTTGCGTATTCCAGGGATGTAATGGAAATCATGACGAAGCTTCGGAAAGACTGGGGCATGAAATATCCGGGTGAAGCGTGGTAGCGTGATTAAAAGGAAGCAGCAAAGGGTAACATAAATCAAAAGATAAGGAGTGAATGAAAATGGCAGAAGTAATTTTAAATAACGATAATTTTAAGGCAGAAGTACTCGATGCAAAGGGACTCGTGCTCGTAGATTTCTGGGCAACATGGTGTGGCCCGTGTAAGATGCTGGCACCAACGGTTTCTGAGATTGCGGACGAGTATGAAGGAAAGGTCAAGGTCTGCAAGCTCGATGTCGATCAGGCGATGGATATTGCGATGTCTTATGGCGTGGCAAGCATCCCGACTTTGATTCTGTTCAAAGATGGCGAGATCGTGAAGAAAAGTGTCGGTGTGGTATCCAAGACTGAGATCGAGGCAATGTGGAGCTAGAACAATCCAAATACAGATTTTAAATCTTATTTCCTGTCCTTTGATGATGGTACAAAATAGACAATATATGATCTGTTTTGTACCATTTTTGCTTAAATTGATAATATTTTATCTATAGAAAATCTCATTTTGCACATACTATCGGAAACAAAATCAGATAGGAGATGTGGAAGATGGAACGGATAGCAACACAGTGTATTACCTATGGATTATACATGTTATCGACGGTGTGGGAGAAAAAAGCAAATGGCTGTATCATTGATACATGTATGCAGATCAGCCACGAGCCGGTACAGATTGCAATTGCGGTTTCCAATCAGAGTTATACATGTGAGTTACTCAAAAAGAGTGGGATATTTGCAGTCAGTATCTTAGATGAGACATGCACCTTCGAGACAATCAAGCATTTTGGATATCAGTCTGGAAGAGATGTTGACAAAATGAAAACACTGGAGCTTCCGGTCAATGAACAGGGAATCCCGTATCTCGGATGGCAGAGCGTGGCGATGCTTGGAGCGATGGTGACAGAGAAGATATCTTGTGGTTCCCATACGTTATTTATCGGAACTGTGATTAAATCAAAGATACTGAGTGAGAAAGCACCGCTCACGTATGCAGAGTATCAGAGAAGAGTGAAGATGTACACATAACAAAGGGGAGTGGCTTTACAGCCATTCCCCTTTTGTCAGGTATTGATTTCGTTCCGCACCGACTGAGATAAATTGTATCTCGTGATCAAGCAGTTTTTCAATCGTTTCTATATATCGTTTTGCATTATCCGGCAGTTCATCATAAGAACGGCAATGCGAGATATCCTGTTGCCAGCCAGGAACGATATCGATGACAGGCAGGAGATTATCCATATTATCTGTTGGGTCAAAATCCATAATATGTTTCGTGTGCTGCAGGTATTCTGTGATAATCGGAATTTCCTTCATGGAGCTTAATACATCCAGTTTTGTCAGGGCAATCCGGTCTGCGTTCTGACATTGGAGTCCGTAACGGCTGGCAACGGCATCAAAAGGACCAACACGTCTTGGACGTCCGGTTGCAGCACCGTATTCATTGCCGGCACGGCGAAGATCATCTTTCCATGATTCGGACATTGCTTTCTCTGCGGTAAATGGACCAGCACCGACACAGGTCGAGTATGCTTTCAGAACACCGACGACATGGGAGAGCGGAGCACCGGGAATTCCGGCACCGATCGGACCATAGGCTGAGATCGTGGATGAGCTGGATGTATATGGGAATATGCCATAGTCAATATCACGCATGGCACCAAGCTGTGCCTCCAAAAGCACTTTTTTATGGTCTGCAAGGGCATTTCTTAAGAATGCGCCGGTATCGCAGATATATGCGGAGAATGCTGCCGCCTGTTTCTCACACCAGGAGAGCAGTGCCGGATAGGACATTGGCTCCTGATGATAACAGCCGGAAAGCTCCATGTTTTTTGCATCCAGCATCATGTGCAGCCGGTTGTGTATATAGCCCTCGTTCAGATGAAGCAGATCACCAAGCCGGAGCGTTTTCTTTCTATATTTGTCGCTGTAAGCATAGGCGATACCGCGACGTGTGGAACCGAAGGCGGAACCATCCTTTTCCAGCCGGGCTTCTTCTAGTTCATCCTGCACCCGGTGCCAAGGCATAGAGATCGTGGCACGCTTGGAAAGCTTTAGATTTTCTGGTGTGATAGGAATACCTTTTCCTCGCAGAGCCTCGATTTCCTTCGTGAGATGCTCTAAGTCAATGACCATTCCATCCCCTAAAACACATGTGACATCCGGATGCAGAATCCCGGATGGAAGCAGATTTAATACATATTTATCACGACCAACAACGACGGTGTGACCGGCGTTATTTCCGCCTTGATAGCGGACGACGATATCCGCCTGCTCTGCTAATAGATCGATGACACGACCTTTTCCTTCGTCACCCCAGTTGATACCTGTTACGGCTGTAAGCATTTGTTTGTCCTCCTTTGTTTGATAAGGTAATTTGTGTTATGTGCAGTACCGGAATGTGCGGTCCGTCAGAATTCTTGCAAAGATCAGACCGAGTGGAAGTGCAATGATGATCATAATTGCAGATGTAAACCACGAGACCGCTTCGGTAAGAGACATAATGCCAAAGTTATAAATTGCACGATATAAGTAAAGTCCCGGAACCATAATAACGATGGAAGGAACTGTAAGTGAAATCCTTGGATATCCATGATTCTGCTTTATAAAGGATGCAAGCAGTCCTGCTGTCAGTGCCCCAAGAAATGCAGCCACAGCGGCAGGAATTCCACAATGGTCTACGAGCTCCAGACGGAGTGTATTTGCGACAGCACCAATCATTGCAGCCGTGCATGCCATTGAAACAGAACTGTTGAACATCAGGGAAAATCCGAATACACCACAGAAGCTGGTAATTATCCGGAGTATAAAATGTACCCATACATTGATATGCATGTCTGCGAAAGACAGCGGCTGCAAATGTAACAGCAAAGCCATGATCCATGCAGACATGGTTGCAACCAAAACGATAATAATGGAATAAGTCAGTCGTTCCAGACCAGATCGTAGATCCAGCTTTGCAAGGTCAATGCCGCTTGTAATAAATGGAAATCCAGGGATGATAAACAGGATAGAGCATATATAACCTGCTTCGTGCACCGCGGCCACATGGAACAGCATTTCGGCAAGCTTCAGACAGATCGTGTAGATCAGACAGGCAGCCGAGATAGAAGCAGCAATGTTTAGAAATAAGGTAAAATGATGCTTGATCAGTTTTGTTCGTATGATATTGCCAACACCTGCAGCAATAAATGCAAGAATCATTTCCACGGGACCGCCGCCGAGCAGAAATGTAAATGCACAGCAGGCGAGTGCTGCCGCCAGTCCTAATTTGACAGGAGAGTAAAGCGCATGGATTCTCTCGATTTCATCGAGCCTTTTATGGATTTCTTCACCGGTCAGATGGGCTTCGATATTCGGAAAGCTGTCGACGAAACGTTCCATTCGGTAAAGCTTGGATGTGTTTACGCCTGTATTTGCAATACTTAAAGATTGGGATACACAATCATTTCCATCAAAACAATTAAACTCAATGGACATCAGACCGACATCGACCGTGCATGTTACGCCAAGTTCTTTGGAAAGCTTATTCATGGATGTACGGACACGCCATGCTCCGGTTCCGCAGGAAAGCAGAATTAGACCGACACGTCCGATGACGGATGCTTTTTCAATCAATTCCGCATCGGAGATCAGCACGTTGCTGTCATCACCGGTATAATCATGCCAGGGGATTTCCATATGATTTTTTTCCATAATATCAACATAGGAAGTTGATGCCGGATCAGTGTTCTTCTTCATATAATATCGCCTCTGCTTTTGTAATATGCCGTTTTAAATTATTCAAAAAAACGGAATTTGGCAGGAAGATTCCAAGCTCGTCAAAACGCTCATTGTGTTCGAGCAGAGTATCCTGTCCGTAAAATACAAATGCCATCGGGAGTTCCTTCTCCAGTTTTACCATCAGATCCCAGACTGCGGAATAGGCTTCTGCTTCGGTTTCTTTTTTCTTGATCGTGTCCGGAAGCTCGCGGATCAGGAGAACGCCGGTGCAGGATTCCAGATTTTTCTGCTTGATGTCCATAGAATCAGATGCATATGCGTGGCTGTACCGATAAGCCTGTGCTAAGAACATATTTTGTGTTGAATCGATTTCTTTGCATACGTTCTGAAAATGATGATATTCTTTCTCATGAACTGTTTTTTTATATTCGGATAACAGATTTCCTTCTGTATCTGTCATGATAATCGGGTTTTGCTTCCCATCTGCATTGAACCGGTATGGAATCAGATAAGAATTCCGCAGCAGATCAAACAGTGTATTCTGACAGATTGCCATCAGAAATGCAGACAAATCCCGGTTGTGGTATGCATCAAACAGGACATTAGCAAATGTGGATGCAGAAGGGGAATTATCTGTATCGTCATTCAGCGCGAGAGAATTACAAAAGGTCTCCTGCAGTTTTTCACATGCCCATGGATCATTTAATATTTTCTGGAACAAAACATCTGCATGTTCTTCTCTTGGAAACATCGTTGTATTTTTCATAATATGCACATCCCTTCTTGCTTTTTCTTTTCGGACAGATTATACTATGCATACAGAAATAAGTAAAAAGTATAATTGATATATTGAAGATGCTACTTTGATATATCAGGATGAGGAGAGGCATGAACGTAAATTTTGAATATTACAAAATCTTTTATTATGTGGCAAAATATGAGAATTTTACAAAGGCGGCCCGTGTATTAGGAAACAGCCAGCCGAATATTACACGTGCGATGAACAGCTTAGAACAGCAGATTCAGAGTACATTGTTTGTTAGAACGAACCGTGGAGTGCAGCTGACACCGGAGGGACAGCGTCTGTATACGCATGTATCTGCGGCAATGCTGCAGTTATGGGCGGCAGAGGAGGAGCTGACCGACAGTACGGGACTGACACATGGAAGTATTGCAATCGGCGCGAGTGAAACCGCCTTGAATATCTATCTGCTGGATAAGCTGAAAGAGTTTCATATGAAATATCCGGGTATACGTCTGAAAATCTATAATCACTCAACTCCACAGGCAATCGAGGCAGTGAAAAGTGGAATGATTGATTTTGCGGTCGTGTCAACCCCGGCGGCGGTGGAAGCCCCGCTCAAGGAAATTGTATTGGAGTCTTTTCAGGAGGTATTAGTCGGAGGAAGAACGTTCATGGCACTTGGAAGCCAGGAGATATCGCTGTGGGAATTAAAAAATTATCCGCTGATATGTCTTGGACGTGAGACGATGACATTTCAATTTTATAATCAGTTGTTTTTATCATATGGATTGGAACTGTCCCCGGATACGGAGGTTGCAACGACCGATCAGATCCTGCCGCTGGTACGGCATGAACTTGGACTTGCATTCGTTCCAAAAGCGATGGCAAGAGAATCTATAATGGAAAGAGAAATCGTGCAGATTCCGTTAAAAGAAGAAATTCCGAAACGGGATATCTGTATGGTATTGGATAACCAACATCCACTCAGCGCTGCCGCAAGACAGCTTAAGAACATGATATTGCAGGCAGTGGAGGAAGAGAAAGGGGAGTAAACGATGACACTACAACAGTTAAGAAAATGCCGGGATGTCTGTCCCGGCATTTCGTGTTACTTTGTTTAGTTTTTACTGCTCGTATCTGCGTTGCCTGCAGCAGATGTTTCATCTGTTAGATCCTTATCCTTTCTGTGATCCACCCAGAAGCCCCAGACTCCGGCAAGAATTGCAATTGCAGCCATAATACCAACAAGAATATTCATAAACATAGATTTTGTCCTCCATTTTTCAATTTTTAAGTACGCAAAGAAAACTATGTGCATTCATAGTCCCACGTTTAGTCCTGATTAAACTGAAAAATAGTTGGATTTTTTCCCATCCTGTGCATGGATATAGCATAGGATCTTCTGTTGACTGATAATTGTTTTCGACAGAATTGGCTCTGAAAAAATAGCATAGCGGGAGGAAGAAAGCTCCCGTGTATCTGGCAGTGCTGCGATAAACCGGACAGATGTTTCTGCCTGTGCAGGTCCCTGTTTTACTTCTTTTATATAAGAGGTTCTCGAAGCAAGGAGAAGCTCGCTTGTATTGATCTGTGTATTTGCTGAGATTGGAAGCTCAACACCGCTGACCGTCGACTGGGCGGTAGGTTTTGCCGCATCAAAAAAAGCATCCGCTTCCGTCTGGTTAAAGTACAGACCAGAGAACAGAATTACGATGGAAATGATGAAATTAAGCAATCCTCGATATGATTTTTTGCAGTTCATTTACGCCCCATTCAATCTCACAAATACATCCAATAAATCTGTAGTTCATCATAGCAGATATGTGATAAAATGTGAAGTAGGTAATTGCAGTTGACAGAGAGGAAAATAAATATGGTAAATCATTTTAACAAAAATAATAGTCAGAAAAAAATCGTCGTTGCGATGGATTCGTTCAAGGGAAGTCTTACTTCAATGGAAGCAGGGAATGCAGTCAGAGACGGAATCTTAGAGCAGTACCCGGACGTTGATGTGCAGATCTTTCCGGTTGCTGACGGTGGGGAAGGCACGGTGGAAGCACTTACCTTCGGAAAGGAGCATGTGCAGACGCGGACAATCTCTGTGACCGGACCGGTCGGAACGGAAGTTTTGGCGGGGTACACAATCTACGAGCAGGCAGGAGAAAAGACGGCAGTTTTGGAGATGGCGCAGGCAGCCGGATTACCGTTTGTCCCGGAAGAAAGAAGAAATCCGATGCATACGACGACCTATGGGGTTGGCGAGATGATTCGCGATGCCATTACATGTGGCTGTCGGAAATTTATCCTTGGAATCGGTGGAAGTGCAACAAATGATGCAGGGATCGGAATGCTGCAGGCGCTTGGATATCATTTCTTGGATGCGATAGGAAGAGAAGTTGACTATGGCGCGGAGGGACTGGCGCAGGTGCGGTCGATTACAACAGAGGATGTAATGCCGGAGCTTGCTTCGTGTACATTTCAGATTGCGTGCGATGTGACGAATCCACTGGTCGGTGCACAGGGATGCAGTGCCGTCTTTGCGCCACAAAAGGGCGCGGACGCGAAGATGGTACAGGCAATGGATGCGGCGATGAACCGGTATGCAGATATTGTGGAAGATATGTACCGGAAAAATCCTACTCTGATGGAAAATCAGCTGACCGGTTATGATGAAGCAGACAAGAACGTTGAAAAAAACGACAGGCAGAGTCAAGTCAAAAACCGCATGACACCCGGTGCAGGTGCGGCTGGTGGATTAGGGTATGCGTGTCTGATGTTCTTACATGCAGCCTTAAAGCCGGGCATTGACATCGTATTAGATGAGATACAGATCGCGCAGGCAATCAAAACAGCAGACGCAGTTATCACCGGAGAGGGCAGATTCGATGCGCAGACGCTGATGGGGAAGACACCGATCGGTGTAGCGCGGATCGCAAAGTTATATTCCGTTCCTGTATATGCATTTGCCGGGTGTTTCGGTGCAGATGTACAAGCGTGTATCGACAGTGGTGTATTTGCCGGGTGCTATGCGGCAAGCGTAACCAGCACAGAGGAAGAAAAGCGGCTTGCTATGGAGAAAAAGCAGGCGTATATGAACTTAAAAGCCTGTGTAAAGGCGCATTTTTTGAAGAAAATAATTAAGCAATAATTAACAAAATCTACACACTTTCTTTCTTGACATTTCAGATTTCTTATATATAATTAAACAGATTGAAATAGTAGGAAATAAAACGAGGAGCTGTAAAACCTCGTTTTATTTGTTATGGCGACAAGGAAAATGCACGCATTTATGCGGTGCATTTGACGACCGCTAATCAGAGCAAGATGCGCAGAGCGCAACTTGTCTCTGTTTGAATTTAAGAATTTGAAAGGCATTATAGGATGAAACAGGACTTCATAGAAATCACTGGGATGACCTGCATCAACTGTCAGAACCGAATTCAGGCAGGAATTGCAGCTTTGGATGGTGTACGGCGTGTATCGGTAGATTATAAGACGGGACAGGCAGATGTTGAATATGACGAGAATGTCTGCCGTATCGATCAGATTGGGACTTGCGTGACTTCACTTGGATATCAGGTAGTGACACGCAAAACAAGGAAAAAAACGCTGGCGTGGAAGACCGCAATTGTTCTTCTTATCACGTTTGTTTTATATGTGCTGCTGGAGCGATTCGGAATATTAAATCTGCTTGTACCATCGAAGCTTGCAGATCAGCATATGGGCTACGGAATGTTGTTTGTAGTTGGTGTGCTTACGTCTTTTCATTGCATTGCGATGTGTGGAGGAATACAGCTTTCACAATGTATTGTAACTGCGGACGAAACGCACAAAAAACATGCGGCGGTTCGGACGAGTCTTGCATATAATCTGGGACGGATCTTAGGATATACGTTCGTAGGTGCAGTGCTTGGTGGATTGTCTTCGGTGATTGGACATACCGTGAACCAGAATACGCTATGGCAGGGCGTATTTAAGGCAGTGGTAGGTATCTGCATGATCGTCAGTGCCGGAAATCTGATTGGTTTATTTCCGGCACTTCGGAGACTTCGGATTCCATTGCCGAGAGGGATATATCGTTTATTTGCAAAAGGAAATCGTGCGCCATTTTTCGTGGGTATGGTAAACAGTCTGATGCCGTGTGGACCTTTGCAGGCCATGTGGATGGTTGCACTTGCAACAGGAAATGTGCTCGTGGGAGCACTGTCCATGTTCTTTTTCGCGGTCGGCACAGTGCCGATGATGCTGGGAGTTGGAACGTTGCTTGCGGGTATCGGGCGGAAATATGCAAAGCAGCTTACAGACGCAGGTGCCGTGGTTGTTGCGGTTATGGGATTTGCCATGCTGTCACAGGGCGCCGCTTTATCGGGTTATATCTCCGACGTCTGGATGATCGGAATTATAGGAGCGGTATGCCTGTTTGGAATCTGGTGGAATCTGCCAATGCAAAGGAAAGCACATGGCTGGGTTGGCGTGTGCATGAGTGTGCTGTTTTTACTTACCTGTTACATAGGAAATACATCGTTACGGACAAAGCAGGTAGAGAATCAGGCATATATAAAGGATGGTGTGCAATATGTACACAGCGAGCTATCTTCCGGCAAATATCCGGATATCACGGTGCAGGCAGGTATGCCGGTAGAGTGGGTGATCGATGCACCGGAGGGCAGCATCAATGGCTGCAATTATAAGATTATCAGTCGTTCGTTACCGGTTGAACATGAATTTACCGAGGGAGAAAATGTTATTACATTTGAGCCGGAGGAACGAGACGTTTATGAATATACATGCTGGATGGGCATGATCAAAGCAAATATTATTGTGGAATAGGAGATGTGAGACAATGAAAAAAAGACTTTTAATTTTTATGACTGTTATGAGCATGGTGGTACTGGCAGGCTGTGGAAGTACAGAGAAAAAAGTGGATAACGCAGGTGATACACAGGCGGCTTCAGTAGAAACGACACAACAGATAGAAGATACACAGAGTGCGGATATAGAGGCACAGGAAGAAGCTTCTGTTTCGGATATGCTTGTGATTCCAACGGCGGATCTGTCAGAAACGGTGCAGTTTTATCCGGTAGAATTAGATGGGGTATCGATGGAGGTGATGGCAGCGAAGGATGCAAATGGAACAATCCGGCTGGCATATAATACCTGTCAGGTATGCTATTCTTCCGGCAGAGGCTATTACAAGCAGGAAGGCGATAAACTTGTCTGCCAGAACTGTGGAAACCAGTTTACGATTGATCAGATCGGCGAAAGCGGTGGTGGTTGCAATCCGATTCCGATTTCTTCCTCTGATTATACACAGACGGATGATGAAATCCAGATTCCGTATACATATCTGAGCAATTATGAGAGTGCGTTTTCCAATTGGAAATAAATACAAATAATTCCCCGTAAAAAGCTGTAATAATACAAAAATATTGTATTTCGACAATTCATTGGGTATAATTAACATAATTTCTTGAATGAATAAACGTATGGGGAGGCAGATAAAATGGCAGATAAAAACACAGCGGATATTGGATTTGAAAAGCAGATTTGGAATGCGGCATGTGTATTAAGGGGAAATCTGGACGCATCTGAATATAAAAGTGTAGTATTAGGTCTTATTTTCTTAAAATATATTTCCGATCGATTTGATGAAAAATATAAAGCATTGCTTGCAGAAGGTGATGGATTTGAAGAGGATATTGATGAGTATACATCTGAAGGTATCTTCTTCGTTCCTGCTGATGCAAGATGGAGTGAAATTGCGCGACAGGCACATACACCAGAAATTGGAACAGTGATTGATAATGCTATGCGTGCAATAGAAAAAGAAAATAAACGTCTGAAAGATATATTACCTAAGAATTTTGCACGCCCAGAGCTGGATAAACGTAGATTAGGGGATGTTGTAGACCTCTTCACAAATATCCAGATGATTGAGCATGGGGATGAAAAGGATATCCTTGGACGTACATATGAATATTGTCTTTCTATGTTTGCGGAGCAGGAAGGTAAACGTGGTGGAGAATTCTTCACTCCATCCTGTGTTGTAAGGACACTGGTTGAGGTGCTGAAACCTTTTAAAGGACGTGTCTATGATCCTGCATGTGGATCAGGCGGTATGTTTGTTCAGTCCGCACGATTTGTGGAAAAACACAGTGGAAATATTAGCAACATTTCGATCTATGGACAGGATTCGAATCCAACGACATGGAAGATGGCACAAATGAATCTGGCAATTCGAGGGATAGAGCCGGATTTGGGCGGATATGCAGCAGATACATTCTTGGATGATCGCCATCCAACTTTACGTGCAGATTATATTATGGCGAATCCACCATTTAATCTTTCTGATTGGGGAGCAGATAAGCTGAAGGAAGATGTACGGTGGAAATATGGAATGCCACCGGCTGGAAATGCAAACTTTGCATGGCTACAGCATATGATCTATCATCTTGCTCCGGCAGGACGGATTGGTATGGTGCTTGCAAATGGTTCTCTCTCTTCGCAGTCCGGTGGAGAAGGAGAAATCCGTAAGAATATCGTTAAAGATGATCTGGTCGAATGTATTGTCGCAATGCCAACACAGCTTTTCTATACAACACAGATTCCGGTATCTTTGTGGTTCTTGAATAAACAAAAGAAACAGACGGGTAAAACGTTGTTTATTGATGCTCGTAAGATGGGAACTATGGTTAGTCGTAAACTGCGTGAGCTTACAGATGATGACATTGGAAAGATTGCAGATACATATACGGCATTTGTAGATGGAACGTTGGAAGATGTAAAAGGTTTCTGTGCAGTTGCAGATTTAGATGAGATTGAAAAGCAGGATTATATCTTAACACCGGGACGTTATGTGGGGATTGAAGAACAGGAAGATGATGGAGAGCCATTCGATGAGAAAATGAAGCGCCTGACATCAGAACTTTCGGAACTTTTTGAGCAGAGCCATGAGCTGGAAGATGAGATACGGAAGAACCTGGGGGCGATTGGGTATGATTTATAAAACGTATACAATGGAAAATGCACTTGAGGCTATTATAGATTATCGAGGAAAAACGCCAAAAAAAGCAGATACAGGAATACCAGCGTTGAGTGCTAAGTCAGTCAAGAATAATTATATTGATTATAATGCATGTTATTATATTTCACCGGAGGAATACAAAAGGTTTATGGTTAGAGGGAAACCACAAAAAGGAGATATTCTATTGACAACAGAAGCTCCTATGGGAATGGTAGCTTGCCTTGATAGAGATGATGTTGCAATAGCTCAACGACTATTGACATTACGTGGTAAAGAAAACATTCTTGACAATAATTATCTGCTTTATTATTTGCAATCTCCAATTGGACAAGCTTTACTACGTGCTCGTGAAACTGGAACGACAGTTACGGGAATAAAGCAGTCTGAATTTAAAAAAATACAGATAAGTATTCCAGATATTGAAGTACAGAGAAAAATAGAAACAATTCTTCGGACAATAGACAAAAAAATTGTAGTAAATGAGTCGATAAATAGGAATTTAGGGCTTGTGGCATAAATAGGAATTTGCTGGAACAACTGGATGCTTTGTATGATAATTGGTTCGGAAAATATAAACCTTTTAATATAGGAATTGGAGGAGATCCGGGTTATGCATTAGAAGATGGGTGGCAGATTAGAGACATTTATTCAATTGCTGAAGTTATTTATGGAGCTCCGTTTACGTCAAAAAAATTTAATACTGAGGGTAAAGGAAAACCTATTGTACGAATTAGGGATTTGAAGAATCAGGAACTTTGTACATATACTCCAGAGGAGCACCCTAAAGGATACTTGTTGCAGCCCGGAGATATAGTTGTAGGGATGGATGGTGAATTTAGGCCATATATATGGGGAAATGAAGAAGCCTGGCTGAATCAGCGAGTTTGTGTATTTAACAATGTTCGTAAGAATGGGAAAGCGTATGTTTATTGTACGATTAAACCATTGTTATATAGTGTTGAAACAACAGAAGTAGCAACAACAGTTATTCATATTGGTAAAAAAGATTATGACGAATTTAGAGTAGTTTTACCACCAGAAGATATTTTAGTTGAATTTGAAGCTGTTTCAAAACCTATATTTGATCGGATTGTTGAAGGGCAGCTTGAGAATAGGAGACTTACAAAATTAAGAAATGGTTTACTTCCTAAGTTAATGTCAGGTGAACTTGATGTTTCATATTTGAATGTATAGATGATCATTTATGGAAAGGGGAGATTTTATGTTTCAAAAAATAAATGCTAAAAATCTAGGATATATAGAAAATGATTCGTTTGGTATAGCATATTTGAACTGCGATATTGAAATGCCAAAAGAATGCCCAAGATGTAAAAGAGCTGTAGTACCGCAAATTTTAGATTCATATATGTTAAAATATCCAGAGGAAGAAATAGCAGAGTTGACAACAATGTTTTTTTGTCGTGGATGTGAAAAAGTTTTTTTGGGAAATTATATTGGCAACTATGAAGAGTATAAAAGCCACAATCGAATGGAATTACAGTATTTGTCGCCATATTCAGAGACAATTACTTCATTTTCTGAAGAAATATATAAATTGAGTCCTGAATTTGTTGATATATATAATCAAGCTGAAAAAGCAGAGAACGTTGGTCTTGATAAAATTTGTGGAATAGCATATCGAAAGGCTTTGGAATATCTTGTGAAAGATTTTTCTATTAGAGCTAATTCAAGTAATGAAGAGAAAATAAAAAGTACTCCATTAGGAAAGTGTATTAATGAATATATTACTAGTGAGAAACTAAAAGCACTAGCGAAAGCAGCAACTTGGATTGGTAATGATGAGACTCATTATGTAAAAAAGTATGAAAATTATTCTTTTCAAGAAATGAAAGCTTTTTTAAAAGCAATGGTTTCATATATAGATTCAGAATTGCAGGTCTTGGAAGCAGAAGAATTAGTATATTCGAAAAAGTAATAATGTAAAAAATGTTAATACAACATTTGCTTTTATATAAAATTCAACTTATCATTACTTATGGAATTAAAAAAATAATGATTGGATGATAAAAGGTTGAGAAGATAAATTTTTATTTGTATAAGAACAGAAAGGATAGTCTGAATGAGTAAAAAACTGCAAATTAGAAATAGTACAGTGGATTTCCTTGTATTTACCCGTGATGCAGGGGAAGATGGAATAGAAGTCAGAGTACAGGATCATGATGTGTGGTTGACTCAGAAGGCTATTTCAAAGTTGTTTGATGTAGATAGAAGTGTTGTTTCCAAGCATTTGAGTAATATATTCAAAGAGGGTGAATTGGAAGAAAATTCAGTTTGTGCAAAATTTGCACAAACTGCCGATGATGGAAAGGACTATAAGTACAAATTCTATTCATTAGCGGCAATTATTGCAGTTGGGTATCGTATAAATTCGGAAAGAGCGACACAGTTTCGTGTGTGGGCAACAAAGGTTTTAGATACATTTACAAGACAGGGATATGTTTTAGATAAGAACCGTTTAATCAATGGTCAGATTTTTGATGAGGATTATTTTGATCATTTGATTGCTGAAATTCAAGAAATCCGTGCAAGTGAACGACGTTTTTATCAGAAAATTACGGACATATATGCAACGGCTGTTGATTATGATAAGAATTCGGCATTAACAAAAGAATTTTATGCGACTGTACAAAACAAAATGCATTATGCTGTGCATGGAAATACCGCTGCGGAATTGATAGTTGCAAGAGCAGATCATAAAAAAGAACATATGGGACTAACATCGTGGAAGAATGCACCAGATGGAAAAATTGTGAAAACAGATGTATCTATTGCGAAGAACTACTTGATTAAAGAAGAACTAACCGAGCTGAATGAGATTGTTACAATGTACTTAGATTATGCAACTAGACAAGCCCGTAGACATATTCCAATGACAATGGAAGATTGGAAGACAAAACTGGATGCTTTTTTACGGTTTAATGATGCAGAAGTATTGCAGGATAAAGGCAAGGTGACAGCAACGATTGCAAAAGAATTTGCTGAAAGTGAATTTGAAAAATACAGGGTAATTCAAGATACTTTATACCAAAGCGATTTTGATAGATTGGTTCAGGGGTTAGAGAATAAAGAAGAATAAAAGTTGATTGAGTTTATATGAATTTGTCTTCATAATATTGAAAAATATACAATGGAGGAAATTCAGCATGAATCAGGAAGTAATTAACGAGGTATTATGCCAGATGATACCACATTTATCGAATGATCAAGTGGTATTATTGAAAAATGTGTTAGAGGGCGTAATGCTAAAGAATGGTATTGCATCTGAACAAACCGATGAAATGTTGGTTGATAGTTTTATTGCAGCCAAACGATTAGAAGGATGTTCGGAAAGAACGTTGACATTTTATAAAAATACGATAGAAAAGATGCTTGTTGCAGTTGCAAAGAATATTAAAGCGATCACGACAGAGGATTTAAGAGGGTATTTGTCGGGGTATCAAAACGGAAATGCGGTCAGTAAAGTGACAATTGATAATATCCGAAGAAATCTGTCAAGTTTCTTTTCATGGTTAGAAGATGAAAATTATATATTAAAAAGTCCGGTAAGGCGTATTCATCGAGTAAAAGCTATGACTTCAGTGAAGGAAACATATACAGATGAAGATTTGGAACGGCTAAGGGATGGTTGCACTGAGTTGCGGGACTTGGCGATGATTGATATTCTTGCATCAACAGGGATGCGAGTTGGAGAATTGGTACGATTAAATCGTATAGATATAAATTTTAATGAAAGAGAATGTGTAGTCTTTGGAAAGGGAGATAAGGAACGGATAGTATATTTTGATGCAAGAACAAAGATACATCTTCAAAATTATTTACAGGAAAGAGTAGATGATAATCCGGCATTGTTTGTAGGGTTGAGGTCTCCATATAATCGTTTGGAAATTGGAGGAGTGGAATCAAGATTAAAAAAGCTTGGTGAGACAATTCAGGTGGAAAAAGTTCATCCGCATAAATTTCGAAGAACAATGGCAACAACTGCAATAGATAAGGGAATGCCGATTGAACAAGTGCAGAAGTTGTTAGGACATGAGAAGATAGATACAACGTTGCATTATGCTATGGTGAAGCAAAGTAATGTGAAAAATGCACATAGAAAATATATTGGGTAGGAAGGTGTATAGATGGAATTTGTTGATTTTAAGATAAAAGAAATTGCAAAAGTTACAGCAGGAGGAGACAAGCCGAAGATAGTCAGTAACAGTTATAGTAATGAAACGCCAATACCGATATATTCAAATGGCATGGAGAACGATGGGTTGTATGGATATACTAATATTCCAAAAGTTGATGCAGATACGGTGACTATATCAGCCCGCGGTGTTAATGTGGGAAAAGTATGCTATAGAGAAACCGCTTTTTTACCAATAGTAAGATTACTTTCTTTAATACCTAATAGAAGTGTTATTAACGCAAAATATATGTATTATAATTTAAAAATGATGAATATTAGTGGTACGGGGTCAGCTCAACCGCAAATAACTGTTCCTATGATTTCTGAATTAAAGATGCATATTCATAAAGATTTGATTGAACAGGAAAAAATAGCTTCTTTTCTATCTGTTTTGGATGAGAAAATAAAAAACAATAATCGAATAAATAGGAATTTGTCGGAACAGTTGAAAGCTATTTTTTCAAAGATGTTTCCTACTATTACTGATAACGGTAGTAATACATTAGAAGAAATCATCTCTTTTTCAAATGGTAAAAAGAGACCTGATACAGAGGGAAAAGTGTCGGTATATGGTGGGAATGGGATTCTTTCTTATACAGATAAATCAAATGCTGAGAACTGTGTGATTATTGGACGAGTAGGTGCTTATTGTGGTAGTTTGTACTTATCAGTTGAACCATGCTGGATAAGTGATAATGCAATTAAGGCAAAAGCAAAAAATAGTAACTCACAGATGTTTATATACTATTTATTACAGGAACTGGCTTTATCGAATAGGCATATAGGTACGAGTCAGCCATTATTAACACAGGGAATATTAAATGCAATTCCTTTCAACTGTCCTAGTGAAGAAGATGTTATTTCTTTTTGCAAGAAAGCTGATGATATTCAAAAATTAATAGATATGAATACAATAGAGAATAAACGATTATCTGAATTAAGAGATACTTTGCTTCCAAAACTTATGTCTGGTGAACTTGATGTATCTGATTTGAATATTTAGTTACTCCGACAAATGGTAATTAATCTTCATGCCGAATTTACATAATTGAAATAGAATATACGTTTGACATAAAAGCGGTTGAATGCTAATATAATATCAGAAGGTGCTACCGATAGACGGTTAGCCCTGATATTTAAGTGTAAAATAACCGCTCGGTCAGGTCAGGACAAGGGCGGTTATTTTTGTGTCTTATTATTGCTCTTAGAACCAACGGTATAACCAAGAGCAAAGCAAGTAATACATAAGCTGATTATGGCTATAAAAAGCTCCGTTGTAAGCATAAGCACAAACCTCCTTAACAGATTTCCTGAATGGATTTCTATGTAAACACAAGCTATAACTCTTGTGGAGAAGGTTAACCGCCTACCGAATAGGGTAGCACCATATTTATTATATCAAACATATGTTCGAAAATCAACTTATATTGAGAAGATAAATTTTTATTTATTCCAATAAAATACGATATGAAAGGATGATTCTATGAAAAAGAAACCAATATTAGCAATATGTTATGATTTTGATAAAACTTTATCACCAGATGATATGCAGGCTCAAGGGTATATACAGTCAATAGAATATGAAGTGTCAGATTTTTGGAAAGAATCAAATAAGTTGGCAACTGATAATGACATGGATCAAAATCTTGCATATATGTATATGATGGCAAGCAAATCAAGAGGAAAGGTTTTATTTACAAAGGATACATTACATAAAGATGGAAGTAATGTAAAATTATTTCCTGGTGTTAACACATGGTTTGATAGGATTAATAAATATGGTATAAGTAAAGGCGTAAAGGTTGAACATTACATAATATCATCAGGATTAAAAGAAATGATTGAGGGTACAGAAGTTGCGAAGAACTTTGAGAAGATCTATGCCAGTTCCTTTTATTTCGATGAAGATGGTGTTGCAGTCTGGCCAGCACAGGTTGTTAATTATACAAACAAAACTCAGTTTTTGTTTAGAATAGAAAAAGGCGTCCTTGATATAAATGATCAGGCCGTTAATTCATATTTTGAGCCTAATCAATATCGTGTGCCGTTTAGAAATATGGTGTATATCGGAGATAGTGATACAGATATACCATGCATGAAGCTTGTAAATATAAATGGTGGACATTCAATTGGAGTATATAATTCGGAAACACAAGATAAATCAAAAGTATTTCGAATGCTTGACGAAAATAGAATAAAATATTATGCACCGGCAGATTATACGGAAAATTCCAGATTAGAGAAATTAGTCCAACAGATAATTGATAGAACAAAATCAAATGAAGTTTTGGAGGAAGTTCATTTTGAGTGTATTGCAGAGAAGACAGAAGAAATGAAGGGGCAGAGTGAAGAGGAAATAAAAAAGGAAGAACTGATCGATCGGTTGGAAGACAGCACAAGTTTTGCAAATACACACGCTGTTATTGAACAATTGGCAGACATTGACGAATGGTCGGAGAGTCAAAAAAATAAGTTATTAAAAATAGCACTTGAAAATAATCAGGTTACATACATTTTGAAGGATAATGATGTAAAGGATTTTTATAAAATAATATGTAAGGAAAATAATAGCAGATATGCAAAGAAAGTAAAAGCTATAATCTTTGAAAAATAATAAACGTAAGTACTTATGGATATTGCGGAGAAAGCACGAGGGGGTTAAACATGTCAAATTTATTTACGGAAGACACATATGAACAGGCTGTAATAGAGTTGTTTGAAGGCATGGGGTATGAGCATATTTATGCGCCGGATTACGATAGAGATTATACAAGTCCTTTTTTAGATGCTGTTTTATATGGTAGTCTGTTACGGATCAATCGGAATCTTCCGGAGGAAGCAGTCAAAGAAGCAATATTGAAATTAAAAAACTTTGATATGGGAAGCTTATTGCAGAAGAACATAATATTTATGGATTATCTGCAAAATGGAATTACAGTAAAGATTCTGGCAAATGGCGAGGAACAGTCAGTTATAGTTCGATTGGTCGATTATGGAACGATAGATAATAATTCTTTTTGCGTTGTAAATCAATTTACGTTTCTTGAGAATGGAAACAATCGGCGCCCGGACATTATATTGTTTATCAATGGCATGCCACTCGTATTGATGGAATTAAAAAGTCCATCAAAGGATGAGGTTGGTGTGGAAAATGCATATCATCAGATTCGGAATTATATGCAGGATATTCCATCTATGTTCTATTACAATGCTATTTGTGTAGTCAGTGATTTATCTACAAATAAAGCGGGAACGATTACTTCTGGATTAGATCGTTTTATGGAATGGAAAACAAAGGATGGCAATTATGAAGAAACGTCGTATGCTCAATTTGACACATTTTACGAGGGAATGTTTCAGAAGAAACGGTTGTTGGATATCCTAAAGAATTTTATCCTTTTTTCAGGAACGGGGACTGGGAGATTCAAGGTTTTAGCTGGATATCATCAGTATTTTGCTGTTCGAAAGGCGATTGAAAAGGCAAAGATTGCGACAAAAACGGATGGAAAAGGCGGTGTGTTTTGGCATACACAAGGTTCAGGAAAATCATTATCAATGGTATTTTATGCACATTTATTGCAAGAAGCACTGGATAGTCCAACAATCGTTGTTATGACAGACCGTATCGACTTGGATGATCAGCTTTATGCGCAATTTTCACAGTGTGCGGATTTTTTGAGACAGACACCTGTACAGGCAGAAAGCAAAGAACATTTGAAAACACTTTTGGATGGAAGAAGTGCAAATGGCATTATATTTACGACAATGTTTAAGTTTGAACGGGGAGAAAAGCCACTTTCGGAACGAAGAAATATTGTTGTGATGGCAGATGAAGCGCATCGTGGACAGTATGGGTTTGAGGAGAAAATCGTATTGTCTGAAAATGAAGCTGGAGAAAAAGAGGCGCGTACAGTTATTGGTAATGCACGAATCATTCATGATGCTTTGCCGAATGCAACATTTATCGGATTCACTGGTACACCGATTTCAGCAAAAGATCGTAATACACGGGAAGTTTTTGGTGAATATATTGATGTGTATGATATGACACAGGCAGTGGAAGATGGTGCGACACGTCCAGTGTATTATGAGAGTCGGGTTGTCCATTTGAAATTGGATCAAAATACACTTGCTTTAATTGACTCCACTTATGATATCTTGGAGCAACAGTCAGATGCTGCAACGATCGAGAAAAGCAAGAAGATGCTTGGACAGATGGAAAGTGTTTTGGGAGCAGATTCTACGATTGCGTCTCTGTGCGATGATATTGTAGAACATTATGAGAAAAACAGAGAACATCTGTTAACTGGAAAAGCTATGATTGTCGCTTATTCGCGGACAATAGCGATGAAGATATATCGCCGTATCTTAGAGATTCGTCCAACGTGGAAAGAAAAGATCGGGGTTGTGATGACTGGCGGGAATAATGATCCTGAGGATTGGAAAGAGATTATTGGAACGAAGGCGCATAAAGAGGAACTGGCTCGTAAATTTAAGGATGACAACGATCCAATGAAAATTGCAATTGTGGTAGATATGTGGCTGACTGGTTTTGATGTACCATCTCTGGCGACCATGTATGTATATAAACCAATGCATGGATACAATCTGATGCAGGCTATTGCACGTGTCAATCGTGTATTTAAGGACAAAGAAGGCGGTTTGATTGTTGATTATGTCGGTATTGCGTCGGCATTAAAAACAGCGATGAAAGAATATACCAAACGGGATCAGTCTAAATATGGAGACATGAATATCGCGAAGATTGCCTACCCGAAATTCCAGGAAAAACTTCAGGTATGTAAAGATTTGTTGCATGGTTATAATTTTAGTGCGTTTATCGGTGGAACGCCTCTCGTAATGGCAAAATTAATTACCGGCGGTGTGAATTTTGTGTTGGATGCGAAGGCACCAGAGAGAAAAGATTTATTCCTGAAAGAAGCTTTGCTTTTGAAACAGTCACACACGCTTTGTTCAAGTATGACAACAGAACAAGAACGGCATGAGGCTGCTTATATGGAGGCTGTCCGATCTACCGTGATTAAGATTACATATGGAGGTTCTAACGGAACGACACTTTCGTTGAAAGAGATAAATACTCAGATTAATGATTTGCTGAAAGCGGCAGTGCAAAGTGAAGGGGTTATCAATTTATTCGATAGCAGTAAAACGGGTGGAGAGAATTTTAATTTATTTGATCCGGCAGTATTGGATGAAATTTCGCGTATGAAAGAAAAGAATATTGCAGTTGAGCTATTGAAAAAACTGATGGCGGAACAGGTAACTTTGTACAAGCGAACCAATGTTGTACAATCACAGAAGTTCTCGGAAAAAATCACACAGTTGATGAACTCATATTACAACGGACTTATTACAAATGAAGAAGTAATAAAGGAACTTTTGAAGACTGCAGAGGAGATTGCGAATCTGTATAAGAGTGGACAGGCGCTTGGACTTTCACAGGAAGAATTGGCATTTTATGATGCGCTTACAAAGCCGGAACATATAAAAGATTTTTACGAGAATGATCAGTTGGTTGCATTGACAAAAGAACTGACAGAAATGCTCCGTAAGAACCGAACGATTGACTGGCAGAAGAAAGAAACGGCGAGAGCAACCATGCGAAAAATGGTTAAACGATTACTGAAAAAATATAAATATCCGCCAGAGGACTATGATTTTGCAATTAATACGGTAATCAGTCAATGTGAACTTTGGACAGATCAGGCACCGATGACTTATCCATTAGATAATGTTATAAAACATGATTTCAATAATGCTGTGGGAAATCAGATTTTAAATATGGTTGCGGATGATGGAGTATTATATGAGACAACGAAAAAGTAGCAAATCGATACAGAACGAAGAAAGGTACAAGGGCAGGGGTTATGAACATATGGACGATACTTGGAATTGGACAGACAGATGATAAGGGCGCGATCAAGCAGGCGTATCGCGAGCAGTTAAAGTCTGTGAATCCGGAGGAGGATGCAGATGGTTTTATGGAGCTTCGGAATGCCTATGAGGAGGCGATTGCAAGCTGTGACAGGCAGGAGGCGCTGCCGGAGGATATGGATGACGAAGCTTCGGAAGGCTTACAGCCGCCGAGGACGGAGCTTACCGATAAATTAGAACAACTATACAACGATTATCCGAACCGTATCCGTGTGGATGCGTGGAGAGAGCTTTTTCGTGAGGATGCATTTGTATCGCTTGACACAGAGGCAGAAGCATTGGAGGAGCTGCTTGTATTTTTGATGGATCATTACCGGATGCCGGATGCGGTTTTTCGTGAGATTGTGGACCGGTTTGATATCGCCCTGCGCAAAGAAGACCTGCTGGTGAAATTCCCGGAGGATTATATTTCCTATATTCTTGGGGTAGCGGCGCGGAAGCAGGACAGCTTTGCTTATGAATATCTGACCGGAGATTATACATATGCCGATGACTATATTGAGCAGTATATGAAGATTGAACGGATGGACAAGCAGGATGAGCCGACACCGGAGAACCGGGCGGCGCTCCACAAGGAATTAGAACGACTGAAAAGATTGCCGCTTACACATCCACATGGCGATGTGCTGGAGATCTATGTGCAGATGAAGGATACGCGTTTTCAGGAAAAGGATGCGGAACAGCCACTTCCAAGAGCGGAAGCGGAGGCTGTATATGAGGCGCTTTTAAGCAGGATCAATGCGAACCTTGAGCGATACCCAAAGGACGAGATGACGCAGTTTATCAAGAGCGAGATGTTGTACCGTCTGGAACGATATGAGGAGGCGAAGCAGACCGCAGAAGAGATTCTTGCGGAGAATCCGGATTATGAAGACGCACAGTATTGCTTAGGGGATATATATTATGCGATGGGGGATCTGGAGAAGGCAAAGGATATCTTCGAGGAGCTGATGCATAACAATTATGGGGATATGGCGTACCTTACCCGGCTGCAGCAGGTAAATGAAGCAATCATTGACAAATGGAAGCAGGATGTGGACAAGCATCCGGAAGATCATCAGAAAAAGTTAGATCTGGCATGGTGCTATTATCAGAATCAGCGGGAGCCGGAAGCGTTGGAGGTGTTCGATACATTTGAACCGGAGGGCGATGAGATCTTCTTCTATTGTAATGCGAAGGGCAGATGTTATCTGGCAACCGGACAGACGGAGAAGGCACTGCCATTGTTCTTAAAATGGAAGAAGGCAATTGAGGATATACAGCCGGAAGAAGGCGGCTATACAGAGGAACAGAACAAGCGCAGAAAGCGGTATCCGTATGCACATACACTGATCGCAAGCTGTTACTATAACCTGAAAGAGTACGAGAAAGCGAAGGAATATATACAGCTTCCGGTCGAGACGGAGCATGAGGAGCAGATCACCGGACTCATCCTGAATCTTCGGATTCTCTATGAACTGCAGGAGTATGGCAACTGTATGAAGGCGTGCGATGAGATGTTAGAGCATATTGATTATGAATCTATGGTCTATGAGGATGAATACTGGGCGCATTGCTACCGGGCAAAATGCTGTTATATGTTAGATTATCTGCAGGAATGCATCTATTCGGCGGAGAAGGCGATACGGATCTATCCATATGGTGTGGAGCCGTACATACAGGAGATACTGACCTTCCAGCAGGCAGAACAGTATGAGGATGCCGAAAATGTAATGGCACAGTACCGGGAGTTCCGTCCGGAGAGCGATGCGATGGATTATTATGAGGCATTAAGCCTTCGTGCACAGGAAAAATCAGAGGAAGCGTTGAAGCTTTTGGAGAAGGTGGAAGCAAATTACAAGGCGGATGAATCCGATCTGCCGAATTATGAAGATCTGTTGTTAGAGCTGGCAGATCTCTATGATGAAGCAAACCGAAATGAGGAGTCCATTGCGGTATATAAGAAGGTTGCGTCTATCAATCCGAAAAATCCAGATGTGTTTGGATATCTGGGATATATGTATCGGAAGGTTCGTGAGACGGAGCTTGCAATCAAGGCATATGAGGATCAGATTAAGGTACGGCCACATGCGGCATATTATACGAATCTCGGATTTATCTACTGGGAGCGGCGGGATTACGGGAATGCGTTAGAAAATTTTGAACAGGCACTTGCAATCGCACCGGAGAGGTCAGACCGGGATATACAGAGAAAAACAGAGGTCATCCGCTTCAAAACCCGTGTGCTGCTCTGCTTGAACAGGATTACGGAAGGGTGTCAGATTCTGATGGATGCGATTTATAAATACGGGGACGATGTGGACCCGCAGCTTCGTATCGAGGCAGGTCTCGCACTCACACGAGCAGACCGCTATCCGGAGGCAGAGCAGCTGCTGGAAAGCTATGCGGAGGAAGGCACGGATGAAAATCTGCGGTTTGACTGCGCAAGTCTTCTGATGGAGCTTGCCGGGGAAGAGGACGATACTCTGATGATGGATCAGATGTATCAGCTCGGTATAAAGTTAAAGCCGGATAATACAAGCATTTACAGCAAGTACGGCAGAGTGCTTATCATGAGTGGCAGATATGCGGAAGCAGTCGATGCATACAAAAAGGCGGTTAACTTAAATAAAACCATCAATTATTATGGGGAGCTGCTGGAAGCACTCTATCTGCGGGATGGGGAGATTAAGTCTGAGTATGCAGAGTATTTAAGTAAGGCAGTGATACCGGAGGAAGACCGGAAGACACCGCTTGATTATATCAAGCTTGCAAGATACTGCCGGGTGATCGGTGATTATGCAGATGCGGAGAAATATTTGAAACAGGCGGTTTCGATGAAGGTTTGTTCAAGCTGTGGGTATCATGGCTGCGAGGAAGGTTATTATGAACTTGGAATCCTGTATGAGGTGATGGGAGAGCGGAAGATGGCCATTGAAGCCTATGAGAAAGCCATCGAGGCGCATGGACACTGTTATGTCTATGAGAAACGGCTGCAGGATCTGCTTGAAAATAGCTAAAAGATATGAATAATATAGCTTAAAGGTATCACGCACATGAAATTTGTACTTGTACATTTCGTGTGCGTGTGTTATTATTGCGACGAATTGAATTCATAATATACGGTGCCGTGGAGCTTTTTTTGTTTGAAAAGCAGACATGTGTTAAAAGGGAAGCAGGTGGAAGTCCTGCACGATCTCGTCACTGTAAGCCGGGAGTATACATTCGATATCGGAAGATAACCACTGGCCGCAAGGCTGGGAAGGGGAATGTGTATGAGGATCGGTAAGTCAGGAAACCTGCCGTGTATTGGTACAGGAAAAATTTCCAGATCACGAGTAATTGGTCGTACCGTTGTAGATTAAGTTCTATGGCCCGTTACTCCGTCAGTTTGTGATTTCGCTGGCGGCTTTTTTCTGTGCGTCTGAATTGATTCTTAACAAGTGACTGGATAAAAAACAAAAGGAAAGAGGTACAGAAAAAATGAAGAAATCGAAATTAAGCGTAGCACTCCTTACAGCATGTATGGCAGCAACTCTGCTTGCAGGATGTGGAGACAAGAAGACAGAGACAACTGAGGCAACGACGGAAGCAACCACAGAGGCAACTACAGAAGCTGCAACGACAACGGAAGCAACGGTTGCAGATGCAACTGCATCTGAGGCAGAGGACGATGAGAATTATGAGACAGGAGATGCATCATTGGATAATGTTCGTAATCAGGATGAAATCGGCGACAACGAACTGCTTGTTGTAAGCTTTGGTACAAGCTTTAACGACAGCCGTCGTCTGACGATCGGTGCAATCGAGGATAAGCTTGATGAAGAATTCGGTAAAGATTATTCCGTCAGAAGAGGCTTTACAAGCCAGATCATCATTGATCATGTAAAGAGAAGAGATGGCATTGCCATTGATAATATGGCAGAAGCACTTGACCGTGCGGTTGATAACGGAGTCAAGAATCTTGTAATCCAGCCGACACATCTGATGAATGGTCTGGAATATACAGATGTTGTAAATGAAGTAGGCGATTATGCAGATGCGTTTGATCAGGTTGTAATCGGTGATCCGCTTCTTACAAGTGATGAGGACTTCGATGAGGTTGTGAAGGCTATCACAGATGCAACAGCTGAGTATGATGATGGTGAGACAGCCATCTGCTTCATGGGACATGGTACAGAGGCAGACAGCAACGAAGTATACCAGAAGATGCAGGATAAGCTGACAGACGCCGGATTTGAGAACTATTTCGTAGGTACGGTTGAGGCAACTCCTTCTGTGGATGATGTACTTGCGAAGGTACAGGCAGGCGATTACAAGAAGGTTGTTCTTGAGCCTTTGATGATCGTAGCCGGTGACCATGCAAACAACGATATGGCAGGTGATGAGGAAGGTTCCTGGAAGACAACATTCGAGGATGCAGGTTATGATGTAACATGTCTCGTTCGTGGTCTTGGTGAGCTTCCGGCAATTCAGGATATCTTTGTAAAGCATGCACAGGCAGCTATTGACAAATTAAACAAATAATAGAATAAAAAACGCGAGGAATGAATCGTGAAGAAATGGAATGTAAGTCTTGCAGCAGGCGTGGTACTTGCCTGCCTGCTTGCAGGATGCGGAAAAAATGATACAACAACACAGGAGACAACTGCCGCGGCTACGACGGAAGCCGTGACAACAGAGCAGGCAACCGAAGCAGATGCACAGATTGCAACCGGTTCGGATCTGGCATCGGCAAGTGACGTGGTAGAGGATTGGATGGTTCCGATTCCGGCAGAGAATGTCGCAGATGGTGAATATGACATCGAGGTTGATTCAAGTTCTTCGATGTTCAACATTACTGCCTGCAAGCTCACGGTAGCAGACGGCAAGATGACCGCCGTTATGACGATGGGAGGAAAAGGCTATCGGTATCTGTATATGGGTACCGGCGAAGAGGCGGTTGCTGCAGATGAGTCAGAGTATATCCCATATGTAGAGGATGCAGATGGTGCGCATACATTTACAGTTCCTGTGGATGCGCTGGATGAGGGCATTGCTTGTGCCGCATTCAGCAACAAAAAAGAAAAATGGTATGAGCGGACGCTGGTATTCCGTTCCGATTCACTTCCGGCTGATGCCATAGATAATCCGTCGATGAAAACGGCAGAGGATTTAGGAATCGCCGATGGTGAATATACGGTTGAGGTAACCCTGTCCGGAGGCTCCGGCCGTGCAACGGTGGAAAGCCCGACGAAAATCAAGGTGGAAAAGGGAATCGCGACTGCAACGATTATCATGAGTTCTTCAAACTATGATTATGTGATTGTCGGTGAGGAGAAGTATCTGCCGGTCAATACGGAAGGAAATTCTACATTTGAGATTCCGGTTACCGGATTTGACTACAATATGCCGATTTCAGCGGATACGACGGCGATGAGTACGCCACATGAGATCGACTATACATTATATTTTGATTCTAAAACAATAAAGTAAGGGTGTTGAATTTGAGACGAGGAAGAAGAATTCTTTTTTTACTCCTGTTCGCCCTGTTATGTACGTTCCCCTGTGCTTGTGCAACACAGGGGAATGTTGCATATACAGAGGATGCAGGAACAAAAGAAAAAGTGACAGATGCATCTGCATCGGATGCAGATATCCGCTGGGATAACTTGAAAATAGAAAATAGTATGGATTTAAGCTATGCGACACAGTTTTCCGTGGATTATTATACGGGATGGTATAAACTTATTTCCGTTTCTGATATCGGTGATTACCTGCTTGTGCCGGATGGGAAGAATGTACCGGAGGGACTTCCTTCGGATATTACAGTGATTGATGGAACACCGAAACACGCATATCTGGCTGCAACGTCCGGCATGGACTTCATTGTGAAGATTGGACGTCTTAACAACCTTTCCTTCTCAGGCACGAAGGAAGATGGCTGGTATATCCCGGAGGCAAAGCAGGCGATGCAGGCAAAGACGCTTGCCTACGCAGGCAAATACAATGCGCCGGATGTAGAGCAGATGCTTGCCGGGGATTGTGATCTTGCTATTGAGTCGACGATGATCCTGCACAATCCGGAGGTAAAGGAGCAGTTAGAGGCGTGTGGAATCCCAGTGATCGTGGAACATTCAAGCTATGAGACACATCCGCTTGGCAGATTGGAATGGGTGAAATTCTATGGGGCGTTGTTCGATGCGGAGGATGCTGCAGAGCAGTTATTTGAGACAGAGACGGCGAAGACCGCAGACGTTCTGAACGAGACTCCGACCGGAAAAACCGTTGCATTTTTCTACGTGACGACAAACGGTGGTGTCAATGTGCGTAAGTCCGGTGATTATGTATCGAAGATGATCGAACTCGCCGGAGGAACCTGTATTACGTTCGATGATTCGGACGAGGAAAATGCACTTTCGACTATGACGATCCAGATGGAAACATTCTATGAGCAGGCGAAGGATGCGGACTATATTATCTACAACAGCACAATTGACAGTGAGCTTACGTGCGTATCAGAACTTTTGCAGAAGAATGCACTATTTGCGGATTTTAAAGCCGTTAAGGAAGGACATGTGTACGGAACCGGAAAAAATATGTTTCAGGAGACGACCGGATATGGTACGATGATTGCGGATATGCATGCGATATTTACCGGACAGGAGATAAAGAGCGATTATTTTTATAAGCTGACAGAGGAATAAGCGGAATCGTGAAATCGGTGCATGGAACATGTACTATATGAATTGTGAAATGGAATAAAGATGAAGACAAAAAAGACGCGAATCATAATTACATATATCGTATTATTTACGCTGCTGCTTGGTGCAATTCTGCTATCACTTTATATCGGCAGTGTATCGATCGCCCCGCGGCAGGTATTCTCCGTATTAACCGGACACGGAACCGATGCGAAAGCGATGCAGATTATTCTTTCCATCCGTCTGCCGCGTGTGCTTGCGGCAGCAATCTTAGGAGGTGCACTTGCGGTATCGGGATTTTTGCTGCAGACATTTTTTAGAAATCCGATTGCAGGTCCGTTTGTGCTCGGAATCTCTTCCGGGGCGAAGCTGGTTGTTGCACTTGCGATGATCGTAGGTGTCTCACATGGTATTACAATGAGTTCGTGGTTTATGATCGCGATGGCATTGATCGGATCGCTCCTTTCGATGCTTTTCGTATTGGCGGTATCAAAGAAGGTGCAGGAAATGTCTATGCTGGTTGTATGTGGCGTGATGATCGGTTATATCTGTTCGGCAATCACGGATATTGCTGTGACCTTTGCAGATGATTCGAATATCGTGAATCTGCATAACTGGTCGCTTGGAAGCTTCGCCGGAATATCCATGGCGCATGTAAAGATCATGACAATTGTTGTTGTAGTGGCGGTGGCTGGTTCTTTTCTGCTATCTAAGCCGATCGGGGCATATCAGATGGGAGAAAGCTATGCGCAAAATGTCGGTGTATCGATCCGCCCGCTTCGTGTGATGCTGATTTTATTATCCAGTTTATTATCCGCCTGTGTGACGGCATTTGCGGGACCAATCTCATTTGTCGGAATCGCGGTGCCGCATCTTGTAAAGAGTATGGTAAAAACGACAAAGCCAATCGTGATGATACCGGTCAGCTTTCTTGGCGGTGGTGTGTTCTGCGTGCTCTGTGATTTGCTGGCACGGACAATCTTTGCTCCGGTCGAGCTTTCCATCAGCTCTGTGACAGCGGTATTTTTAGCACCGGTTGTAATTTACATGATGGTGAAGGAGAGGGGGCGCAGACATGGCTATGCACAGTGATGATGATTATATGGTTACGGAAGAGGCGAGTGTAGGCTATCAGAAGCGGACGCTCATAGACCATGTGAATCTTCATGTGAAAAAAGGAGAGATTCTTACCCTGATCGGACCAAACGGCGTGGGCAAATCGACGATTCTGAAAAGTATCATCCGGCAGTTATCCCTGATTGCAGGAACAGTCAGCATTGATGGGAAAGAGTTGTCTTCTTATGCACCGAAGGAGCTGGCGAAGAAGATGGCAATCGTGATGACAGAGCGGATTCATCCGGAACGATATACCTGTTATGATGTCGTGGCGACCGGTCGGTATCCGTATACCGGGAAGATGGGGATGCTGCAAAAAGAAGATGAAGAAAAAATCGAAGAAGCGATGCGGCAGGTGCAGGTGGAAGCGCTTCGGGATCAGGATTTTGAGAGGATCAGCGATGGACAGCGCCAGCGTGTGATGCTGGCGAGAGCAATCTGCCAGGAGCCGGAGATTTTAGTGCTAGATGAACCAACCTCGTATCTGGATATCCGCTATAAGACGGATTTCCTGTGGCTGTTGCGGTCGCTTGCAAGAAAACGGCAGATGGCAGTTGTGATGTCCCTGCACGAGATTGATCTGGCACAGAAGATCTCAGATCAGGTTGTCTGTGTGAAGGAACATCGTGTCGATCGGGTCGGCACGCCGGAAGAGGTGATGACGACCGAATATATACAGGAACTCTATGCGATGCAGGATGGCGTCTATGATGCGGCGTATGGTAGTGTGGAATTTCCGAAGCCAACCGGGGATGTCCATACCTTTGTGATCGGTGGAGGTGGATACGGAATCCCGCTATACCGGAAACTGCAGCGGCAGGGTATCCCATGTGCAGCGGGGATTTTACCTGTGCATGACCGGGAGTATCTGGTTGCGAAGGCGCTCTGTGAGAAGGTACTGGAAATCCCGGCCTTTACAATGCCGGAGGATACGATGCTTGCGCAGGCAAAGGCATTGATCGATGCCTGTGAGACGGTATATTGTCCATGTATGGAGTTCGGTGTGTGCAATTCGTACAATCAGGAGCTGTATTTTTATGCAAAAAAGCAAAATAAGTTGAAAAATCTTTCAGAATAGACTTTGAAAGCCATCTCTAAAATGCTATAATAACATGAAGTGAGTTTAAAGGTGGAGGAACAGATGGGAGCATCATTAGAAGAAGAGATTAAGAAGAGAAGAACATTTGCGATCATATCCCACCCGGATGCCGGTAAGACGACTTTGACAGAGAAGTTTCTGCTCTATGGAGGTGCGATCAATACAGCCGGTTCGGTAAAGGGAAAAGCAAATTCCAAATACGCAGTTTCCGATTGGATGGAGATTGAGAAGGAGAGAGGTATTTCCGTTACCTCATCCGTGTTGCAGTTTAATTATGACGGATATTGTATCAATATTCTGGATACACCGGGACATCAGGATTTCTCGGAGGATACCTATCGTACTTTGATGGCGGCAGATTCCGCGGTCATGGTAATCGACGCATCAAAGGGTGTAGAGGCGCAGACAATCAAGCTGTTTAAGGTTTGTGTGATGCGCCATATTCCGATTTTTACATTTATCAACAAGATGGATCTTGAAGCAAGAGATTCGTTTGAGCTTTTGGATGAGATCGAGAATGTCCTTGGAATCCGGACATGTCCGATCAACTGGCCAATCGGTGCAGGAAAGCGTTTCAAGGGTGTTTATGACCGGGATACAAAGAAAGTATCGATGTTTCAGGCAGTGTCTGTTGGCGGTGCGAAGTCGGCGGCAGAGACAGATTACGATGTGACAGATCCGGCGCTAAAAGATGCTGTCGGCGATGAACTTTATGCACAGCTGATGGACGAGATCGAGCTTCTGGATGGTGCGAGCGATGAGTTTGATCAGGAGCTGGTGGACAAGGGTGAGTTATCTCCGGTGTTCTTCGGTTCCGCACTGACGACATTCGGTGTGCAGACATTTCTGGAGCATTTCCTGAAGATGACACAGAGTCCACTTCCACGTATGTCGGATGCAGGTCTGATTGACCCAATCACAGAACCATTCTCCGGTTTTGTGTTCAAGATTCAGGCGAACATGAACAAGGCACATCACGATCGTATCGCGTTTATGCGGATCAGCTCCGGTAAGTTCGATGCGACCAAGGAAGTCTATCATGTGCAGAGTGGCAGAAAGCTTCGCTTATCCCAGCCACAGCAGATCATGGCACAGGATCGTAAGGTTATTGATGAGGCGTATGCCGGTGATGTCATCGGTGTATTCGATCCGGGTATTTTCTCTATCGGAGATACGTTATGTACGCCGGGAAAGAAATTCCAGTACGAGGGAATCCCGACCTTTGCACCGGAACATTTCTGCAGACTGGTTCACTTGGATTCGATGAAACGTAAGCAGTTTATCAAGGGTGTTACACAGATTGCACAGGAAGGTGCGATCCAGATGTTCCAGGATTATACACTTGGAATGTCCGAGATTATTGTCGGTGTGGTTGGTGTGCTGCAGTTTGACGTATTAAAATACAGACTGGAAAATGAATATGGATGTGACATCCGCTTAGAGCCGCTTCCATATAATTATATCCGATGGGTAAAGGATCCTTCCACAGATCTGAATAAGCTGTCGAGAATCAGCGACTGCAAGAAGGTGAAGGATATGAAGGACAATCCGCTTTTGCTGTTTGCAAATGAATGGTCTATCCGCCTGATGCTGGAGCATAACGAGGGACTGGAATTAGAAGAATTCCGCAAGAACTAGAGAATCAATGAATTGTGAATCCGGGGTTTAAAGTTGTATCAATATTGGGAGAAGCGTTGATATAAAAGGAGAAGGTAACATGATTTTAATTGACACACAAAAAGAGGAATTTACAAAGTTAAAAGACATTCGTATCTTCGAGAAGCTGGATAATGAGCAGCGCTATAATGGTGATCTGCTTGTCATCGGACTTGGCGGCATGGGTAGTCAGGTTGTCTGCGATATGAAGGGGATGCTGATGGGAGAGATTACACCGGACGATAACATCCAATATCTGATGGTGGATTCCGATATCCCGGCCATGGAGAATATGATTGAGGCAAGCCGGGATGGTATCGGTCTGAATGCAACGGAGATTATCAGTATCTATCGCCCGAATCTGGAAAATCTTCTGGTAAGAGGCATCAAGGAGAATCCGGTGCATCCGAATCTTGCGAATTGGATGCGTGAGGACTTCCCACAGATCAACATTGATACGGATGGAGCCAAGGGCAACCGTCAGATTGGACGATTGATGTTTTCAAATGCATACGAGGATATGCGTGTTCTGCTGTTTGATAAGCTTGAGGAGGCACATACCCGTTCGAAGTCAGGCAAGCTCGATATCATTATCGTGTCGGGCGTCGCTGGCGGTACAAGTGGTGGTATCCTGACAGATCTTACCTATAATATCCGAGCCTACATCCGTTCTAAGAAGTGGAATGATGTGCGTGTGGGTGCCTGCCTGCTGATGCCAGATGTGCTTTACAGCAAGCGTGAGATCGTATCCAATCCGGATCTGCTTGCAAACTTAAATGCAAATGGCTATGCAACCTTGAAGGAAGTCGATTATTATATGCGGCTTACAAGTAAGGACAAGGATGAACGCTATATATTTGAGAGCACGACACACAAGCTTACAATCCGTGAGAATATATTTGATGCCTGTCTGCTGATATCCGGCAAGAAGGACGAGCAGGGCTATATTCCAGATGGCGTAATATATAGTGATGTGGCATATTTCCTGACGAAGCTCGCTTCTGTCAAGCATGTCGGACAGGGCGGCGATGGCGAGAAGGGAAAATTGCTGCGTGATGTATTCTTTGACGGAGAAGACCGCGGCTATTATAAGATTATCAACGAATCCGATTATAAGATCCCAATCAAACAGATTGAGAATATCTGTGAGTATGAGATTTTTGTAGAGGCGTATAAAAAGCTGCATGAGCTTGCAGAGGATGATCCGCAGGCGAAGGAGTCAAGACAGAAGGTGTTTGGTGAACTTGATGCTTTTCTGACCGGACAACCGGGGGATGAGATCAAGCTTTCAGTAAATGGAATCATCCCAATCAGGCAGTTCGAGAAACCGGTTTATAAAATGATCAAGAAAAATCAGGATGGCCTGCGCGAGAATATGGGACGCCAGCTTGCTTCCATGAAAGACCGCATTCCGATTATGATCAAGTCTTTGAAGAATCACGTACTTGATACGTTAAATGCGGAACTCGAGTGGTTTATGCAGAAGAAAGGCCCGTATGCGGTGATGGATATTATTGGCTGCGGTGGTATCGGAAGCAGCGAGAAAGACCGTGGCATGATTGCAGATATCGAACGGCTTTCCGGACTCATGAAACAGTACCAGCCAACCGGTGAATACAGTCGTATTATTGAGTCGATCAAGGACATTGTAGCGAAACGATTCTTCACATTCCCATCGGCGAAGCGTGAGACAGAGAACGGATATTATGATGCATGTGTCAAAGAATGTCTGACTCTGCAGCGGAATATGCTGATCGAAGGTATGAGTGATCAGGATATGTTTGGAGATATTACCCGGTTCCTGCGGGCGAAGGCAGAGCGACTCGAAGAGCTGTATGCACAGTTTAACGAGGATCTGAAGAATGCGGTGGAGGATCTCGCAGCAAATGGAAAGCGGATTACCGGATTCCTGTTAAAGGATGCAAAGCAGCAGGAGTACCTGCCGTCTGATTACATCACACAGGATCGTGTCGATGAGTTGTACAAGGGTATCGTAAAGCTGCTCGCGGACAATGAATCAAACATTGATAATGGACGTATCGTACCTGTAAAACAGGAGATGGAGCGGGTATATAAGAACATTCTGATCGGTGTCGGTATGTATGCACCAGAGAAGATGATCTCCGTTGCATTTGCAGATAAGCGTCCGACATTGGCAGAGCTTAACATGATGTTTGTGTCTCCGACAAATGAGACGCGTGCAGAGATCATGGATCGGGCTGCAAAGGCATTTGTCGAAGGTGCCAGTGAGAAGACAGCGAAGAAGAAGCTGTGTATCTTAAAGCCTGGATTTAAGGTAAATATCACGAATCATAAGTATATTTCCCTTCCGGCGATCATGCCGTTCTTCAGTGAGGCGGTAACGAAGCTTCTGACAGCACCACCGTATAAGGAAGACCGTAACAATATCTCTCTGAATACCGGTGATGTGGCAATTTCCGTAGACGATATGTACATCGGAGTTCCGCTTTCGATGATGGCTTGTATCGACGATATGCGGAAGGCATATGAGGTAGTTCCGGACAGTTATCTTGGATTACATATTGATGAAGTGAATAAAGATATGAAGACGGAGTTTCCGGGTGTTGCATAAGAAAAAAGATGCTGCAAGAAATTGCAGCATCTTTTTTCTTTATTCTATTGATGATTTCTTCGGAAAATATTTTTTGCAGGTTATCACGAACAGGATGATTGCAAGTGCGGTTGCAAGGTAATCCGTGACCGGTTGTGCCAATGCAAGCAGTCTGGCGGAATCCGTTGTTGCGTTGATGATAAACAAGATTGGTAAGTATAAAAGTCCCTGCCGGCTGATCGACAAAATCAGGGAAGGAAGTGCGGCACCTGTGGACTGGATTGCGTTGATAAATACAAATAACTGTCCAAGGATCGGACCGGATAAAATGTAAATACGGGAAAACTGAAATCCAAAATCGTAAGCATCGGCATCCTCCAGAAAAGCACTGACCAATCCGTCTGCACCAAAGTAACAGACACAGGTCATGATTGCACTTAACACGAATGCAAGTAAAATGGAAAATTTCAATACAGCAAAATACCGTTTCCGGTTTCCGGCACCGAAGCAGTAGCCAAGCAACGGCTGGATTCCGGTTCCAAGTCCGATCAACAGCATGACAACGATCATGTTAACCTTCATGGCGACACCGAGTCCGGCAACTGCCATGTCTCCATAGTGAGCCATCAGATTATTGATGAAGATATTGCTGACACTCATAAGCACGCTGTTCAGTGATGCCGGGATACCAATGGCAAATACGGAACCCGCAATTTTGTCTCCGGCTTTGTAATCCTGTAATCGAATCGATAACTGTGATTTTTTTGACAGAAGATGCGATACATAAAAGACCGCGGATAAAATATTTCCGATGACGGTTGCAATCGCGGCACCGGCAACATTCCAGCCGAGAAGCAAGATCATGACCGGATCTAAGATTACGTTTGCCATATTTCCGATGATCATACCGGACATTGCGGTTTTTGCGCGCCCCTCGGAACGGATGATGTTACTGAATGCATTGCTTAATATCAGAAATGGAATTCCGATGGCGACGATCCGGAGATACTGCGTTGCATAGTCTATTGTATCCTGACTTGCACCGATTGCTTTGCAGACAGGTTCTGCAAAAATTACAGTTAAGATCATGGATATAATTCCTACAGCCAGCCCGGTCCAGAAGCAGAACGCGGAGGCATGCTTTGCGCGTTCTTCCTGACCTTCCCCAAGCATACGGGAGATAAAGGACGTTCCGCCGATACCGAATAACATACCGACGGCCATAAATAACAGGAAAGCTGGGGTTGCGACCGACACAGCAGCAACCATCAGTGCATTTTTTGTCTGTCCAATAAAAAATGTATCAGCGAGATTATAGATCAGAACCATAATCATGCTGATGATCGAAGGGATGACATTGCTTAACACGGCTTTTGGAACCGGAGCATCCCTGAAAATTTCAGTTGTATTCTGTTGCATAATCGTTCTCCTTATTGTTTGTAATCATTTTAATATACAAATATATATGCTAACATATGAATAAGTGAGATTCAATGAAAAGATCGGATTTGTGCACTTTTTTTCGTGCAAAGTAAAAAAGAAGTGCATTTGTTATGAAAATGTACTATAATATAAAAGACTGTGAATAACTATAGGTCAGAAAGGCAATGAAATGGCAAAGAAATTTTATGCTGTGAAAAGAGGTGTTCGACCGGGAGTATATGAAACATGGTCTGCCTGCGAACCGCTTGTGAAAGGGTTTCCGGGAGCGATATACAAGAGCTTTCCGACGAGACAGGAGGCGGAGGCATTTGTAGGCGGAGAATGTGTGACGGAAGAATCAAAGCATACCGATGAGAATATCGTATATGCGTTTGTGGATGGTTCTTACAACAGTGCCACACAGGTGTATGGGTATGGTGGATTTTTGATGGATCATGGCGAGAGGTATGTTCTGCAGGGACATGGCGATGATCCGGAGATGGCATCCATGCGCAACGTAGCAGGTGAGATACTGGGCGCGATGGCGGCAGTGAAGCTTGCAGTGGAAAAAGGATTACCAGAATTGGCGATTTATTATGATTATCTTGGAATCGAGATGTGGGCAACCGGAGGTTGGAAGCGGAACAAGACTGGAACGATTGCATATTATGACTATATGCAGCAGGTGCGGGACAAGCTCCGTGTCACATTTATAAAGGTAAAAGGGCATTCCGGTGTGGAAGGCAACGAGGAGGCAGACCGCCTTGCGAAAGAGGCAGTCGGCATCACCGGATAGCGTACGCGAGAAATTAAATTTAAGATAAAGAAAAGTGGAGATGAAAGATGAAATTTCAGGTGAGTAATTTATTTCGGAAGAAAGAAGAACCAGTGGAAAATAATGCGGTAGAGACAGCAGAAGCACAGGTGGCAGGGGAAGCACCAAAGGCAGAACCAGCCACAGAGCAGACGGCAGCTGCCGCAGAGGAAGAAGTGACAGTTTGTCCAAAATGTAAGCAGGAATTCAAGAAGTCTGCAATCAAGGACAACTACAATGTATGTATTGCATGCGGATACCATTATGTGGTTTCTGCAGAGAAGCGGGTACGCCTGTTGGTAGATCCGGGTACATTCAAGCCACTTCGCTGTAAGGTTGCATTCTCCAATCCATTGGATATGCCGGAGTACGAGGAGAAGATCGAACGCCTGCAGGAAAAAACAGGGCTCGAAGAGGCTGTCTATACCGGCGTTGGCAAGATCGACGGAAACGAGGCAGTCATTGCAGTCATGAGCAGCAAGTTCCTGATGGGAAGTATGGGTATGGCTGTTGGTGAGAAGGTTACAAATGCAGTGGAATATGCAGACAAGAAACATCTTCCACTTATTATATTTACCGCAAGTGGCGGTGCGCGTATGCAGGAGGGTATTTTATCTCTGATGCAGATGGCGAAGACAAGTGCAGCGATTGAGAAGTTCAGTGAGCATGGTGGATTGTACATTTCCTACTTGACACATCCGACAACCGGTGGTGTTACCGCCAGCTTCGCAACATTAGGCGATATTACACTGGCAGAGCCGGATGCTTTGATCGGATTTGCAGGACCGCGTGTAATCGAGCAGACAATCGGACAGAAGCTTCCAGATGGATTCCAGCGTTCGGAGTTCCAGATGGCACATGGCTTTGTCGATCAGATTGTGCCGAGAGATAAGATGCGGGAAGTCATCTCCCATATTTTACGTTTACATGCGAAGAAAGGAAGATAATCATGATTAAAGAGATAGATGAGAGAATTGCGGAAATCGATAAAGAGATTGAAGAGATCATGGCGAGTGATCTGGTAGATGAGGCAAAGGTATATGTCCTGAAGCGGGAACGTCATGACCTGATACATATGTGTAAGAATCTGAACAGCCATGATAAGGTATATCTGGCTCGTCACAAGAAGCGTCCGAAGATCACAGAGTATGTCGATGCGATCTTTGACGATTTCTTTGAGCAAAAAGGGGACGCGCTTGGTAAGGAGGATGCAAGTATCTATGGAGGTATTGCAACCTATCATGGAATCCCTGTGACGGTGATCGGACACCGTAAGGGAAACGATCTGGCAGAGAATCTGAAATGTAATTTCGGTATGCCGGGACCGGAGGGTTACCGGAAAGCACTGCGTCTGATGAAGCAGGCAGAGAAGTTCGGCAGACCGATCATTACATTTATTGATACACCGGGTGCATATCCGGGATTGGAAGCAGAGAACAACGGACAGGGTAGTGCCATCGCGGTAAACCTTGCGAAGATGAGTGCTTTGAAGGTGCCTGTAATCGCCGTTGTAACTGGAGAGGGAAGCTCCGGCGGTGCACTTGCCATCGGCGTGGCAAACAGTGTGCTGATGCTTGAGAATGCCGTGTATTCCATCCTTTCACCAGAGGGCTATGCGTCCATTCTGTGGAAGGATTCTTCGCGGAGCGAGGAAGCAGCGGAGATGATGAAACTGACTGCACAGGATCTGAAGGAGTTCGGTGTGATCGATGATATCATTCCTGAGCCAATCGGCGGTGCACATCTGAATCATAAGGTTGTATTTAAGGCAACTGACCGCGCGATCAAGAAGGAGCTTGACAAATACATCAAGATGAACCCGGATGAAGTTGCAAAGCATCGTTATAAGAAATTCAGAACGATCGATAATAAATACCTGCATGTGATCTAAGATGGCTGTGCAGGAAGAGAGTGACAGAGAGTAAGAGGAAAGATAAGATGAAAGAGGGCTTACATATTGTAGGTATGGGGCATTATGCTCCGGAACACGTAGTGACAAATGATGATTTAAGCAAGATTGTAGACACAAATGACGAGTGGATCTCCAGCCGTACCGGTATTCGCAGAAGACATTTTATTACAGAAGAGAAGAATCAGGATATGGCGATTGCCGCAGCGAAGATGGCAATCGAGGATGCAGGCATCGACAAAACTGAGATCGGCGTTGTGATCGTAGCAACGATCCGCCCGGATCATATGACACCATCGGTCGCATGTATGGTTCAGAAAGAATTGGAGCTTCCACAGGATATTCCTTGTTTCGATATCAATGCAGCCTGCTCCGGATTCATGTATGGTGTACAGATCGCAAGAGGCATGCTGTTACAGAGCGACAAGAAATATGGCGTGGTTATCGGTAGTGAGACATTGTCCAAGATTCTGGATATGAATGACAGAAGTACCTGTATCCTGTTTGGTGATGGTGCAGGTGCCGCAGTCGTAGAGCTTTCTGATACACACCGCTATTTCAGCATCCTTGGTGCAAAGGGCGATGATGTTGTACTGGAATGTAGCAACGAAGATCTGCAGCCACGTCACGTCAGCATGCTTGGCAGTGAAGTGTTCAAGTTTGCGGTAAGTACTGTTCCGAAGACAGTTATGCAGCTTCTGGAGAAGGCTGGTGTGACAGCCGATGATATTGATCTGTATGTCTGTCATCAGGCAAATAAGCGTATCATTGAGTCCGTGGCAAAGAAATGTAAACAGAGCATGGACAAATTCTATATCAATCTGGATGAGTATGGAAATACAAGTTCTGCAAGTATTCCAATCGCACTTTCTGAGATGAACCAGAAGGGCATGATCAAACCGGGCATGAAGCTTATTTGTGTAGGATTCGGCGGCGGTCTGACATGGGGCGGCGCATATCTGGAATTCTGATAAATTTGTATCAGATCAATTATTGAAGCTACTGTGTTTATGAGTAGCATAATTATGAAATAGAAATTTGGGCATAGTGTGAGGAGGATAAAGATGAGATTAAATGAATTCCTTGGAATCAAGTATCCGATTATTCAGGGTGGAATGGCGAATATCGCACTTGGCGAGTTTGCAGCCGCTGTCAGCAATGCCGGTGGACTGGGACTGATCGCATCCGGCGGATTTGACGCAGAGCGTATCCGTGAGGAGATCAAGAAGTGCCGTGCTTTGACCGATAAGCCATTTGGTGTAAACCTGATGCTGATGAATCCGGATGTGGACAATATCGCAAAGATGTTGGTGGAAGAGAAGGTTGATGTAATCACAACCGGAGCCGGAAGCCCGGAGAAATATGTGGCTGACTGGAAGGCAGTTGGCACAAAGGTTATCCCGGTTGTCAGTGGTGTTGCTCTCGCAAAGCGTATGGAGCGTATGGGTGTGGATGCCCTGATCGCAGAAGGCGGCGAGAGTGGCGGACATGTCGGTGAGATGACAACGATGACACTTGTACCGATGGTTGTCGATGCAGTTAATATCCCGGTTATCGCAGCCGGTGGTATCGCAGACGGCAGAGGGATGGTTGCAGCATTTGCACTTGGCGCAATTGGCGTACAGATCGGAACGGTATTACTTGCCAGTGAAGAATGTCCGATCCATATCAATTACAAAGAAGCAGTCATCAAGGCGAAGGATAACGGTACAGCAGTGACTGGCAGATCCAGTGGTGCTCCGGTGCGGGTAATCAAAAACCAGATGGCACGTGAGTATCTGAAGATGGAAGGCAAGGGTGTTCCAAGAGAAGAGTTAGAGCAGCTTACACTTGGTTCTCTCCGCAAGGCTGTCTTAGATGGCGATACAAAGAACGGTTCTCTGATGGCTGGTCAGGTCTGTGGTCTTGTAAAGGAGATCAAGCCGGTGGCAGAGATCTTGAAGGGCTTGTATGAGGATTCCCTTGCAGAGCTTGCAAAGCTGAACAGTGAGGGCATTTAGATAAGATAAGGCACGCGAATGCGTGACGGCATAAATTGATAGAATAATCATAGATAAGCAGGAGGAAATTATGAAGATCGGTTTTTTATACGCTGGACAGGGTGCACAGCATGTCGGAATGGGAAAAGATCTCTATGAGGCATATCCAGAGTTCCGCGAGGTATTTGACAATGTAAAGCTTGATTTTGACGTGAAGGAATGTTGTTTCGATGGTCCAATCGAGAAGCTTGGACAGACAAGATACACACAGCCATGTATGGTTGCCTTTGCGGTTGGTGTGACAAAGATTCTTGCAGCAAAGGGCATCGTACCGGAGATCGCAGCCGGACTTTCGCTCGGTGAGTATTCCGCACTCTATGCGGCAGGTGTATTCGAGGAGCAGCAGGTCATCGACCTTGTTGCATACCGTGGTAAATCCATGGAAGAGGCAGTGACAGGCAGAGACACTGGTATGATCGCCGTTATGAATCTTGACCGTGAGACGATCAAGGCATGCTGTAAGCAGGCAGAGGAAGAATTTGCAGACAGCGAGTTCCATATCGCAGAGGTTGCAAATTATAATACACCAGTTCAGGTGACTGTATCTGGTGATACACCGGTTATCACAAGAGCCGGAGAGCTGATGATGGAGAAGGGCGCAAGAAGAATCGTGCCTGTTGCAGTCAGCGGACCATTCCATACATCTCTGATGAAGCCGGCTGGTGACAAGCTTGCAGAGCGTTTCAAGACCGAGCATTTCGGTGAGATGAAGTTCCCTGTTCTGTTCAATGCAACCGGTAAGGAGCTTGCAGCAGATAAGACAATTCCTCAGATGCTTGAGACACAGGTACAGAGCAGCGTATATTTTGAAGATTCTATCAAGTACATGATCGAGCAGGGCGTTGATACCTTTATCGAGGTTGGTCCGGGTAAGACACTTTCCGGATTCGTAAAGAAGATCGACCGCAGCTTTGCTACTTATTCAGTAGAAGATATCGATTCATTAAATATATTATTAGAAGCACTTGGAAAGTAAATTTGGAGGGAATCTATGACATTAGAGAATAAAACAGCCATTGTCACAGGCGGAAGCCGTGGAATCGGTCGTGCAATCTGTGTTGCGCTTGCAGAGGCAGGTGCCAATGTCGTAACCTGTTATGCACATGGCGCAGCTGGTGCCGAAGAGACAGTAAAGCTGTGTGAGGCATATGGTGTGAAGGCATCCGCCATTCGGGCAGATGTTGCAAAAAATGAAGATGTACAGGCACTCGTGACAAAGGTAAAGGAAGAGTACGGAAGCATTGATATTCTTGTCAACAATGCAGGTATCACGAAGGATAACCTGATGCTGAAGATGACGGAGGAAGATTTCGAGCAGGTCATTGACACGAACTTAAAGGGTGCATTTCTGTGTATCAAGCATGTATCAAAGATCATGCTCAAGCAGAAGCGTGGACACATTATCAACATCAGCAGCGTGGTCGGTGTTCGTGGAAATGCCGGACAGGTCAATTATGCATCCAGCAAGGCAGGCTTGATCGGTATGACAAAGTCTGTTGCGAAGGAAATCGGTTCCCGTGGCATTACCGTGAATGCGGTGGCACCGGGATTTATTGAGACAGATATGACAGCAAAGCTGCCTGAGGCTGTTGTGGAAGAGAACTTAAAGAGTATTCCGATGAAGAAGCTTGGCAAGGTCGAAGATGTTGCAAATCTTGTCCGTTTTCTGGCAAGTGATGATGCAAGTTATATTACCGGTCAGGTCATCTGTGTAGATGGCGGTATGGCAATGTAGGAGGGAAAAAATGAGCAGAAGAGTTGTGATTACAGGTTTAGGAACTGTAAACCCTTTGGGAAATAACGTAGAGACAACATGGGATAATGTAAAAAAAGGTGTCTGCGGAATTGATGAGATTACAAGAATTGATACGACGAACCATGCAGTGAAGCTTGCCGGAGAGGTAAAGAATCTGGATGTAACAGCCGTAATCGACAAGAAGGATGCCAGACGTATGGACCGCTACGCACAGTATGCAGTTGTTGCAGCTGACGAGGCATTTAAGCAGAGTGGACTGGATATGGAGAAGGAAGATGCGGAACGCTGTGGAGTCATCTTCTCCAGCGGTATCGGCGGCATGGAAGTCACAGAGAAGAACTATCAGACTGGCGAGAGACGTGGTTTTGACAAGATCTCCCCATTCTATATTCCGATGACAATCGCAAACATGGGTGCCGGAAATATCGCAATCCGTTTTGGATTTAAAGGTATCTGTACCTGCGTTGTAACGGCCTGTGCATCCGGCAATAATGCAGTTGGTGACAGCTTCCATTATATTCGTGATGGATATGCAGATGTCATGATCTGTGGTGGTTCTGAGGCAGCAATCACGGATATGGCAATCGGTGGATTTACAGCGATGCAGGCATTGAATACAACAACGGATAAGAATCGTGCTTCGATTCCATTTGATAAGGAGCGTGCCGGTTTCGTCATGGGTGAAGGTGCCGGTGCACTTGTATTAGAAGAGTATGAGCATGCGAAGGCGCGAGGTGCGGAAATCCTCGGCGAGGTTGTAGGATACGGTGCAACCTGTGATGCATACCATATCACAGCCCCATGTCCGGATGGAGCAGGTGGAGCAGCCTGTATGGCAATGGCAGTGAAGGATGCCGGTATCAAGCCGGAGCAGGTTGGTTATATCAACGCACATGGTACATCCACACACTTAAATGATGCAGGCGAGACAATGGCGATCAAGACAACATTTGGTGAGCATGCATACAAGCTGATGGTTAGCTCTACAAAGTCTATGACCGGACATCTGCTCGGTGGTAGTGGTGCCGTAGAAGCTGTAATCACAGCACTTGCATTGCATGATGGATTTATTCCTGCAACGATCAACTATCAGGTGCCAGATGAAGAGTGTGATCTGGATATCGTTCCAAATGAAGGAAGAAATGTACAGGTAGAGTATGCGCTTTCCAACTCCCTTGGATTTGGTGGACACAACGCAAGTATTCTGCTGAAGAAGTTTGAAGCGTAGATTGCAGGACGAAGGAGAAGAAGATGGAATTAAATTCAAATCAGATACAGGAGATTTTGCCACATCGTTATCCGTTTCAGTTAGTTGACCGAATCACAGATTTTGAACCTGGCAAATGGGCGAAGGGTGTGAAATGTGTATCCGTGAATGAGATGCAGTTTCTGGGACATTTTCCAACACAGCATGTCATGCCGGGCGTACTCGTGATCGAGGCGCTCGCACAGGTTGGTGCGATTGCAATTTTGTCCGAGGAAGAGCACAAAGGAAAGACTGCATTTTTCGGTGGCATCAAGAATGCGAGATTCAAGAAGCAGATCACGCCGGGCGATGTGATTGAGATGGAATGCGAGATCACAGACCAGAAGGGACCAATCGGTTCTGGAAAGGCTGTCGCAAAGGTAGATGGAAAAGTTGCTGTAACGGCAGAACTTACATTTGTCGTAGGCGCATAAATCGTGTATAATAATAGGGCTGTCATTGACAGCTCTATTTTTTGAGGAGTTAAACAAATAGATGGATGAGAAGAAATTAACCAATCGAAGCCTTGCTCCGGTGCTTTCTATTGCAGGTTCGGATAGCTCCGGTGGTGCGGGCATACAGGCAGACTTAAAGACGATGCTCGCGAATGACTGCTATGGTATGTCAGCCATTACAGCTCTAACTGCACAAAACACGATGGGAGTTACCGGTATTATGGATGTGACACCGGAATTTCTGCGGAAGCAGATTGACGCAGTGTTTTTGGATATTCCGCCAAAAGCTGTGAAGATTGGCATGGTATCCGATAAAGCCTTGATAAATACAATCGCGGAAGCACTTGAAGACTGGCATGCGGAAAATATAGTTGTGGATCCGGTGATGGTTGCGACAAGCGGGAGCCGGTTGTTAAAGGAAGATGCGATTTCCTGTCTGACAGAGATGCTTCTTCCACTTGCGACACTGATCACGCCGAATATCCCGGAGGCAGAGCTGCTTACCGGAATGACGATTCAGTCCAAAACGGATATGGAACAGGCGGGAAGATGCCTGTATGACAGATTTCATTCCCAGGTGCTGATTAAGGGCGGACATGCGATTGAGGATGCCAGTGATGTGTTAGTTGGAACCGAAGTGATCTGGTTCCACGGTTCCCGTATCGACAATCCGAATACACATGGTACCGGATGTACTTTATCCTCTGCGATTGCGTGTGGACTGGCAAAAGGATATTCGGTTGCGCAGAGTATCAGCTATGCCAAAAGTTATCTTAGTGGCGCACTTTCGTCAGGTCTTGATCTCGGCAGAGGGAGTGGGCCAATCGACCATGGATGGCAGATACAGGAAAACGTCAGATCTTTATAACGATTTTTACGGGAAAATGGCGTGAGAGTAAAAGAGAAAAGTCAGGTAAAAATCTGGAGATTAAACAGAAAATGAAGATAAATAAAGAACAGTTACAGGTCTATGCTGTAACAGATAGAAAATCAGTAAATAAGAAACGATACGCAACCCTGATAGATGCGGTGGAAGCGGCAATTAAGGGTGGTGCGACGATCGTGCAGCTGCGGGAAAAAGAGCTTTCCGAAGATGCATTTCTTGCAGAGGCAAAGGAAATCAAAAAGCTGACGGGAAGATATGGCATACCGCTTATCATCAACGATAATGTGGCACTGGCAAAAGCCTGTCACGCAGATGGTGTACACTTAGGACAGGGCGACATGCAGGTGGAAGAGGCACGAGCTATCCTTGGGGATGCGGCAATCATCGGTGTATCCGCCCACAATGTAGAGGAAGCTCTGCTTGCGGAAAAACAGGGTGCTGATTACCTTGGTTCCGGATCTGTCTTTGTGACGACGACTAAGCAGGATGTAACAGCACTCCCTCTGAAGACGCTGCGGGAGATTTGCCATGCTGTGCAGATTCCGGTTGTGGCAATCGGGGGTGTCAGTGCGGAGAATATCGATCAGTTAGTCGGCTGTGATGTGGCAGGTGTCGCGGTGGTATCCGCAATCTTTGCGCAGGACGAAATTGAGACAGCCACGAAGAAGCTTACGGCTCAGGTGAAGGATATGCTTGCAAAGACAGAAACGTTTGATGCATTATATCAGAAGCTGATGCCACTCTTACAGGGCAAAAAGGGCGTGCTTTTCGATATGGATGGAACACTGATTGACAGTATGCCGATGTGGCGGACACTGGATGTGGAATATATCGGCAGGTACGGCATCCATCCGGACATGGAGTTTCACCATCAGGTGGCGACGATGACACTCATTCAGGCGGCGAACTTCATCAAAGAACAGTTTGACATCCCGAAGACTTCGGAGGAGATCTTCGATGATTTCCAGAATATGGTGATCGAGGAATACCGGAATACGATTCCGCTGAAGCCATATGCCCGCGAGCTTGTAAAGTGGATGAAACGGGATGGCTATAAGGTGGCGGTTGCAACGGCAAACGAGATTCATTTAAGTGAGATGGTACTAGAACGGACCGGGCTTATGGCGGATGTTGATACGATCGTCAGCTGTACGATGGCGGGGGCAAGCAAGGAATCACCGGCCGTATATGAGCTTGCCTGTGCGAATATGCGGATTACTCCAGTGGAATGTGTGATTTTTGAAGACAGCTTACGTGCGATGTATACAGCGAAGAAAGCCGGATTTGTGACGGTTGCGGTTTATGATGATGTGGCAAAGGACAGCTGGGAAGAGATCTGCCGGATTACAGACGAACAGGTGGTGCTTGAATAATGGAGAAAAAGAAAAAAACAGAGATACAGACAAGCTGTGATACATGTGCGTATCTGATCTATGATGAGGAATATGAGGAATACGTCTGTGACGTGAGTATGGACGAGGATGAGATCGCCCGGTTGTACGGGGACAGCCATTATACCTGCCCTTATTATAAGAATGGTGACGAGTATAGGGTAGTAAGACATCAGATGTAGGAAAGGAAAAACAGATGAAGAAAAATATAGTATTGATCGGTATGCCGGGAAGTGGAAAAAGCACGATCGGCGTATTGCTCGCAAAGGCAATCAATTATCAGTTTATCGACGGTGATCTGCTGATCCAGCGACAGGAAAAAAAGACATTGGTCGATATTATCAACGAGAAGGGTATCGATGCATTTCTTGCGATTGAGAATCAGGTGCTCCGGGAGATCAACACGGAAGCATCCGTGATTGCGACTGGCGGCAGTGCGATTTTCTCGGAAGAAGCGATGAAGCATTTAGGCGAACAGGGACTGATCGTGTATCTCGATGTAAGCTGTGAGGAGATTATCCGCCGCGTGAATAATATCTCGACGCGTGGTATCGCAATGAAGCCTGGAAAGACATTAGCAGATCTGTACGAGGAGCGCAAACCATATTATGAGAAATATGCGCAGCTCACGATTCCATGTGATGGGAAGACGATGGAGCAGTGCGTACAGGCGATTGCGCTTGCGGTAGACAACCCGGTGCGGATGTGCTAAAATGAGGTTGTATTTTTGATAAATGAAAGCAAAAAAATGATAAAGGAGTTGTGCTTTTATGAAGTTACGTAAGAAATTCAACAAAGTAACGGCATGGATACTGACGTGTATTTTGTTCTTCACGATGGCATTTTCGATTACATCGGAAGCATATGGAGAAGGCTATACACATGCAAAGCAGTTTAAAAACTGTCATATTTATAATGGTATTGATGTATCTACCTGGAACAAACAGATTGACTGGAATGCAGTTAAAGCCTCCGGGATTGATTTTGCATTTATCAAGGTCGGCGGACGAGGCTGGGGTTCAGCAGGAACCTTATACCATGATTCCCGTGCACTGGAGAACCTGAAAGGTGCTAAGGCGGCAGGCATCAAGATAGGAGTTTATTTCTTCTCGCAGGCGATCACAGAGAAGGAAGCCGCAGAGGAAGCACAGTATACGATCAACTATCTTCATACATATGGCATCTCAATCGATCTTCCGATTGCGATGGACTTTGAGTATGCCAGTGATTCTCCGACCGGAGGCAGACTGAGAACGGCGAACCTGACAAGGGAACAGGCGACGAATGTCTGTCTGGCATTCTGCAGCTACGTGGCAACAAGAGGCTATACACCAATGGTGTATGCAAACAAGTCAATGCTTACCAACGATATGAATGCATCTACGATCGCCAGCAGATATCCAATCTGGCTGGCACAGTATAATTCAAGTGCGACTTATACAGGCGCATATTCATACTGGCAGTATACAAGTTCTGGAACGGTTCCGGGCATCGAAGGTCGTGTTGATATGAACTTCTATTATTCAACCGATGGAAGCTTCTCTTCGAAAATCAACATTCCGGTACCAACCGGGGAGACTGCTCCAGCGGATGCAAAAATCGTCTATGCAACACATATTCAGACATATGGCTGGGAAAAAGAGGAAACGTATGATGGTGGTATCAGTGGTACGGTTGGACAGGCAAAACGGCTTGAGGCAATCAAGATTCGGAACAATACCGGCATCGAGGGAAGCGTTGAGTATCAGGTACATTGTCAGTCATTTGGATGGATGGACTGGACGATGGATGGCGATATTGCAGGTCTGACAGGGCTTGCAAAGCGATTAGAGGCAATTCGGATTCGGTTGACGGGACAGCTGGCAGAGCAATACGATGTTTATTACCGTGTGCAGTGCCAGACCTATGGCTGGTTAGACTGGGCGAAGAACGGACAGACTGCAGGTTCGACGAATTATGCGAAACGACTCGAAGCAATCCAGATTAAGCTTGTTGAAAAAGGCGGCATGGCACCGGGCAACACTTCAAAGGTGTATGTGTCTCCATTGATTGGATATAACACACATGTACAGACATACGGCTGGACCGGTACCGTTTTTGATGGTACGACAGGCGGTACAACCGGACATGCAAAACGTTTGGAATCAATTTCTATCACGAACTTGACAGAGACGTCTGGAAATGTCGTATATCGTGTGCATGGACAGACCTATGGCTGGCAGGGCTGGCGTCAGAATGGCGCGCAGGCAGGCTCGATTGGACAGGCAAAGCGTCTGGAGGCAATCCAGATTAAGCTGACCGGAGCACTGGCAGAGAAATATGATGTATATTACCGGGTACATTGCCAGACATACGGCTGGATGGGCTGGGCGAAAAATGGCGATCCGGCAGGTACAACCGGACATGCAAAGCGTTTAGAGGCAATCCAGATCGTATTGAGAGCGAAAGGAACTGGTGCACCGAGTGCATCCAGTCAGCCGGCGTATGTCGGTGGTGCAGTGCCACAGTAATTACATAAAATTAGAAAAACAGGAAATACTACTCCGAAAAAGGAGTAGTATTTTTTATGCTTGAAAATTATGTACGAACCGACCTTGCCTTGGAGTTAAAGGAAGATATCTCCGAGAAAAATGATATTGCTGGTGTCCGGGTGGAAACCTATGAGGATTCTGAATACGGACTGACCAAGACACACATCCGTGTGCTCGATCAGACAGGGGCAGAGATCCTCGGAAAACCGATCGGAAATTATATAACTTTGGAGAGTTCAAAGCTTTGTTCGGAGGATGAGAATATCCATATGCCATTTGTACTGGCGCTGCACGATGTCTTAAAAGAATTGCTTCATGGGGCAGACCATATTCTGGTGATTGGTCTTGGAAACCGAAATATCACGCCGGATGCACTTGGACCAAGTGTTGTCGATCATCTCTATATCACAAGACATCTACTTCGGGAAGGTGTTGTGAAACATTCGATGGAAATCTCTGCACTCTGCCCTGGTGTTATGGCGCAGACTGGAATTGAGACGAGTACGATCATACAATCCCTGTGCAGGGAGATCAATCCTGATGTTGTGATTTGTATCGATGCACTTGCAGCGAGAGAGGCGGAACGGTTAAATACGACAATACAGGTGTGCGATACTGGAATTACACCGGGGGCTGGTGTTGGAAACCGCAGATTATCATTGAATGAAGAGACGCTGGGGGTTCCCGTGATTGCGGTTGGTGTACCGACTGTGATTTCAATGCCAGCAATGATCAGTCATGCGATGGAGGGACTGTTGGAAAAATTACCGGTATCGGTCCTTCAGCAATATGAGAAAGAAATTGTTGAATTTATCCAGACGCCGACGGTATCCTCCATGTTTGTAACACCGAAAAATATTGATGAGCTGATCGGTCGTGTCAGCTTTACAATCTCAGAGGCAATCAACCGTTTTCTAACATAATACCGGTGGCTCTGCATATATTTAAGGTATGGAGAGAAATTGGGTGAAAATTATATTGACGTGTCTGGTATGTGCATTATGTCTGGGTGTACTGGTACGGCTGGATGTTACAATGCTATCCGGTCAGGCACAGGCGTTCTTCCAAGAGACTGTGGCGCCTGTCCTGCATGTGGATACGACCGGTTCGAAGCTTCGGAATCTGTTTGTTCCGGTGCTTGCGGATTCGGAGGTGGATACGACCGGAAACCGGTGGGATAAGGTCGCCGTTTCGACCGGCATGGATACCGAGACGGCTTTTTCGTGTGAGACCGGAAGCGAAGAAACGGAAACGACGACCGAAGCGGTGACAGTCGCTTCCGATGGAGATGCGGAGACTGCAGAAACTATGGTGCAACCGCTTTCCATCCCAGCGGGTATTACATATTCGATGGAACAGTTAAATAATTATGATTTCCTGGTCGGAAACTGTTATACAATCGATAGTTCTACGAATGTTACCGCGGAGGAGCTGGCTGCGGATACGCTGTTATCAAAAGATCTGCATATTGATCCCGCTTCGGGGGAGTATAAAGTCCTGATTTATCATACACATGGCAGTGAAACGTTTGCGGACAGCCGTCCGGGTGTGATCGAGGATACTGTGATCGGACTGGGGGATGAGCTTACACGCATTCTGGAGGAAGATTATGGCATTCCGGTTTATCATGACCGTACTGTCTATGATGTGGTGGATGGAGTAGAGGATCGAAGCCTGGCGTATGATTATGCAAGTGATGGTATAGATGCGATCCTGCAGCAGTATCCGTCGATTGAGGTGGTATTGGATATTCATCGGGATGGCGTCCGGGAGGATGTGCGGCTTGTACGGGACATCGATGGTGTGCCGACTGCGCAGATCATGTTTTTAAATGGCATGAGCCGGACAAATGAGAATGGGGAGATTGATTATCTGTACAATCCATACCGGCAGGAGAATCTGGCATTCAGTCTGCAGATGCATCTGGCAGGAAAAGAATTGTATGGGGATCTGATGCGTCGCATCTATGTGCGGGGGTACTGTTTTAACTTAAATAAAATGCCGCGTTCATCCCTGATTGAAGTTGGGGCACAGACCAATACGGTTGCTGAGGCGAAAAACGCAATGGTGCCACTTGGCGCAATTCTCTATAAAGTGCTGATTGCACAAGAGTAGGAAAGTGTGGTATACTTTTGACAACTAAGAGCGTACTGATATACGCGGGTCATCATGCGTTTTGTGGTGACAGGAAATCGGAAATTATGAGGTTGTAAAAGTATATGGCACATTTGGATAAAAGTAAAATACGAAATTTCTGTATCATTGCACATATCGATCATGGCAAATCAACATTGGCGGACCGGATCATTGAGAAGACCGGACTACTCACAAGCCGTGAGATGCAGAATCAGGTGTTAGACAATATGGATCTTGAGCGGGAGCGAGGCATTACGATCAAGGCACAGGCTGTGCGTATTGTCTACAAGGCAGAGGATGGAGAGGAATATATCTTCAATCTGATCGACACGCCGGGACATGTGGATTTTAACTATGAGGTATCCCGGAGTCTGGCAGCCTGTGAGGGTGCAATCCTGATCGTCGATGCGGCGCAGGGAATTGAAGCACAGACACTGGCAAACTGTTATCTGGCAGTAGATCATAATCTGGAGATCATGCCGGTCATCAATAAAATTGACCTGCCATCCGCAGATCCGGATCGTGTTGTAGCGGAGATTGAGGATGTGATCGGAATCGAGGCACACGATGCTCCTCGGATCTCCGCAAAAAATGGTACGAATATTGAGGAAGTATTGGAACAGATCGTGACAAAGATACCAGCACCACAGGGCGATGCAGATGCACCGTTAAAGGCACTGATTTTTGACAGCTTATATGATGCCTATAAGGGCGTTATCATTTTCTGCCGTGTGTTTGACGGTACAGTGAAAAAAGGAACGAATATCCGTATGATGGCAACCGAAGCAGAGGCAGAGGTTGTACAGGTCGGAATTTTCGGAGCTGGACAGTTTATCCCATGCGATGAACTTTCAGCCGGTATGGTTGGATACATTACTGCCAGTCTGAAGAATGTAAAGGATACGACGGTTGGTGATACCGTCACGGATGCGGACAACCCATGTGCAGAGGCGTTGCCAGGTTATAAGAAAGTAAATCCGATGGTTTACTGTGGATTGTATCCGGCGGATGGTGCGAAATATCCGGATTTGAGAGATGCTTTGGAGAAGTTGCAGTTAAACGATGCATCGTTAAGCTATGAGCCGGAGACTTCCATTGCACTCGGCTTTGGTTTCCGTTGTGGATTCCTTGGTTTGCTTCATTTGGAGATCATTCAGGAGCGTTTAGAGCGCGAATACAATCTGGATCTGGTGACAACAGCACCGGGCGTTATCTACCGTGTGCATAAGACAGACGGTGAGGTAATGGAGCTGACGAATCCATCAAACCTGCCGGACCCTTCGACGATCGAATATATGGAGGAGCCATTTGTCAGTGCGGAGATCATGGTGACAACAGAATATGTCGGTGCGATCATGCAGCTTTGTCAGGAACGCCGTGGTGTCTACAAGAGTATGGAATATATGGAGACGACACGTGCGCTCTTAAAATACGATCTGCCACTGAATGAGATCATCTACGATTTCTTTGATGCGTTAAAGTCCAGATCGCGCGGATATGCATCATTTGACTATGAGATGAAGGGCTATGTCCGTTCCGATCTTGTCAAGCTGGATATCCTGATCAATAAAGAAGAAGTCGATGCACTTTCCTTTATCCTGCACAAGGATACTGCTTATGAGCGTGGCAGAAAGATGTGTGAGAAGTTAAAAGAGGAGATTCCAAGACAGCTCTTCGAGATTCCAATTCAGGCAGCCATCGGTTCCAAGGTTATTGCCAGAGAGACGGTCAAGGCGATGCGTAAAGATGTGCTTGCAAAATGCTACGGTGGAGATATTTCGCGTAAGAGAAAGCTCTTGGAGAAGCAGAAGGAAGGAAAGAAGCGTATGCGTCAGGTCGGAAACGTAGAGATTCCACAGAAGGCGTTTATGAGTGTACTGAAGTTAGATGAGGAGTAGGAAAAACGAATGAAAAAATATGTGAGCTTATATGTTCATATACCGTTTTGCGTCGTAAAATGCAAATACTGTGATTTCCTGTCGTTTGATGGGGAAAGCTATGGAACGATGCTTCGCTATGTTGATTGCCTGTGTCAGGAGATCAAGATGTATGCGCCAATCGTTGCAGACTACGGGGTGCGCAGTATCTTTATCGGGGGTGGAACACCATCCCTGTTAGATGAATCCCTGATCACAAATATCATGGCATTTATCCGCCGGTATTTCCATGTGGAGAAGAATGCTGAGGTGACGATCGAGGCGAACCCGGGGACGTTGCGCCATCAGAAGTTAAATGGCTATAAGGCGGCAGGTATTAACCGGATCAGCATCGGGTTACAGTCTTGCGATGATGATATGTTAAAGAAACTGGGAAGAATTCATAATTTTGACCAGTTTGTGGCAAGCTACAATGCAGCGAGACGCGCGGGATTCCAGAATATTAACATTGATATTATGTCCGGGCTTCCGGGGCAGACGATTCATACCTATGTCGATACGTTGTCCCGTGTAATTGAGTTTGGACCAGAGCATATATCTGCATATTCCTTGAGTATCGAGGAGGGTACGCCGTTTGCAAAAGATCCGCAGATCTTAAGTGAACTGCCACCGGAGATGGTGGATCGCCGGATGTATGAGATTACGAAACAGCTTCTGGCGGCACACGGTTATGACCGTTACGAATTTTCCAATTATGCAAAGCCGGGATATGAGTGCAAGCATAACATGGTTTACTGGACGGGCGGCGAGTATATCGGCTTTGGTATTGGCGCATCCTCGTATTTCCAGGGGAAACGGTTCAACAACATGCGCGATATCTTCAAATATATTGAGCTGATGGAAAACCTGTCTGACAAGTTTGTAGAGACAGATAATATGGAGCTTCTGTATAACGATACGACGCGGACATTGCGTGAGAATGTGACGAATATCTACATAGATGCGCGGATGGAGGAATTCATGTTCCTTGGTCTGCGGATGACCTGTGGCGTGAGCCGGGAGGACTTCAAGGAACGGTTCAATAAAGATATCTATGAGGTATATGGAAGCGTCCTGAATAAATATATCGGAGAAGGCTTCATGGCAAGCGAAGGTGACCGGATCTATCTGACAGATGCCGGGATAGATGTCAGCAATGTGATTCTGGCAGATTTCCTGCTGGATTCTTAATTGAATCGGGAAGAGGAGAGAATCATTTTTCCTTTGGAAGTTATTTGCATAGCAATAAAAAAGAAACGATTTTCAATTTGAAAACCGTTTCTTTTTTGTTGCTTTATTTGTTATCGTTTTCTTCCATGTTCTTTCTTGCCGTTGCAAGCATCAGCTTGATACGGTTTACCTGATTGACTTCAGAAGCACCCGGATCATAGTCGATTGCGACGATGTTGGCATCCGGATATGCATGACGCAGGGATTTGATAACACCCTTACCGACAATGTGGTTTGGAAGACAGGCAAATGGCTGGCAGCATACAATGTTGCTGGCACCACTCTTTATAAGCTCAATCATCTCACCGGTCAGAAACCAGCCTTCACCGGTCTGGTTACCGATGGATACAATCGGGCGGGCATATTCTGCCAAGGTCTTAATATGTACAGGTGGATGGAACCGCTTACTCTTCTTTAAGGCACTGACTACCGGGTGGCGCAGAGCTTCGAGTGCAGCGATACCGAGGTTACCGTTTCTTGCAGATTTCTTCGTCTTGCCAAGATATTCGTATTTGTAATTGTTGTTGTAGAAGCAGTACTGGAAGAAGTCCAGCAGATCCGGCATAACCGCTTCGGCTCCTTCTGCCTCCAGAAGCTCTACCAAGTGGTTGTTGGCAGATGGGAGGAACTTAACAAGAATCTCGCCAACGATACCAACACGTGGCTTCTTTATATTTTCATTCAAAGGCACGTTGTCGAAGTCTTTGACGATATCATGTACCAGTTTACTGAATCCGCGACCGCCATTTTCCATGCAACGGATGGCTGCATGTTCCCATTTGCGGTGCAGCTTATTGACAGATCCCTTTACCTTCTCGTATGGACGAGTCTGGTAGACGACGCGCATGAACAGATCTCCGATTGCGAGCGCCTGCATCGCGCATTTGACCGTCTTCATATTCCATACGAAACCGGAGTTATTCTCAAAGCCCTGTACGGAGAGGGCAATCACCGGAATCTGTGGGTAGCCGGCCTTTGCAAGTGCACGACGGATAAAGCCAACGTAGTTTGTTGCACGGCAGCCACCGCCGGTCTGTGTCATAATAAGTGCCAGTTTATTGATGTCATATTTGCCGGATGTGATGGCATGCATCATCTGACCTACAACGATCAAAGAAGGATAGCAGGCATCGTTGTTTACATATTTTAAGCCGGTATCAATGACTTCTTTTGTTGCATCCGGAAGAATCTCAATATTTAATCCCATATGGCGCATCGCCGGAGCCAATACATTGAAATGAATTGGGGAGAGCTGTGGTACCAATACAGTATAATCCTTCATATCTGTTGTGAATTCTACACGGTTATAATTACTTGGCATCGGACATGGTGTGAAGTTATGCTTTCTTCTGACATTGACTGCACTGATCAGCGAACGGATACGGATACGTGCCGCACCTAAGTTGCTGACTTCATCAATCTTTAATACGGTGTAAATCTTGCCGGAGTTTGTCAGGATATCGTTGACACAGTCCGTTGTAACGGCATCCAGACCACAGCCGAAGGAGTTTAACTGGATCAGCTCCAGATTCCTGCTTGACTTGACGTAGTTTGCAGCCTTGTACAGACGGGAGTGGTACATCCACTGATCGGATACGATCAAAGGACGCTCTACTTTGCCAAGATGTGCAACAGAGTCTTCTGTTAAAACAGCGATATCATACGAGTTAATAAGCTCCGGAAGTCCGTGGTTGATCTCCGGATCCAGATGGTATGGACGACCGGCAAGCACGATACCGAGTTTATCGGTCTTCTCCAGATAAGCGATCGTCTCTTCACCCTTTTTCTGAATGTCCGCTTTGACTGCATCTGCCTCTGCATAAGCAGCCTCAACCGCTTCGTTTATTTCTTCCTTTGTGACGTTTGTATATTTCGAGAATTCACGTAGCAGACGATCCTTTAGTGCATCTTTATTATCAAGTGCAAGGAACGGACGGATGTAGGTGACATCCGGTGCAGAAACCTCTTCCATGTTGTTCTTGATATTCTCTGCATAACTTGTGACGATCGGGCAGTTGTAGTGATTGTTTGCGTCCGGTGTCTCGTTGCGCTCGTAAGGGATACAAGGATAGAAGATCGTCTTGATTCCCTGCTTCAACAGCCACATAACATGACCATGCGAGATCTTTGCCGGATAACATTCCGACTCACTTGGGATAGACTCGATACCAAGGGTATAGATGTCTCTCGATGATTTCGGAGAGAGCAGTACCCGGTAGCCGAGCTTGGTCAGAAATGTAAACCAGAACGGATAGTTCTCATACATATTCAGGACACGTGGAATACCGATGATGCCACGGTACGCTTCGCTTTCGGTCAGTGGCTCGTAGGAGAACAAACGATTAAATTTGTATTCAAATAAGTTCGGCATGTTGTGCTGGTTTTTCTTTAAACCAAGACCGCGTTCACAACGGTTACCCGTGATGAACTGTCTTCCGCCTGTGAAACGGTTGATTGTAAGGAGACAGTTGTTCGTACATCCCTTACAACGCGCCATCTTCGTCTCGTAGGTGAGTGCTTCCATCGCCTCCTTGGAGAGCATGGTCGTCTGGTCACCTTCCTCGTAACGGTCTCTCGCAATCAGCGCTGCACCGAAGGCTCCCATGATACCGGCGATGTCCGGACGGATTGCTTCCCTGCCGGAGATAAGCTCGAAGCTTCGAAGAACCGCATCGTTATAGAAGGTTCCACCCTGTACGACGATATTTTTGCCAAGTGACTTCGGATCGGTCAGCTTGATTACCTTCAAAAGGGCGTTCTTAATAACAGAATAAGCAAGACCAGCAGAGATATCTGCGACGCTTGCGCCTTCCTTCTGTGCCTGCTTTACCTTGGAATTCATAAATACAGTACAACGGCTTCCAAGATCGATCGGGCTTTCTGCGAAAAGTGCGATTTTCGCGAAATCCTTCACATCATAATTTAACGACTTGGCAAATGTCTCGATGAAAGAGCCACAGCCGGAGGAACATGCTTCGTTCAGCATGACATTGTCGACGACTTCATTCTTGATCTTGATACATTTCATATCCTGACCACCGATATCTAAGATACAGTCTACGTCCGGATCAAAGAATGCAGCGGCAGTGTAGTGGGCGATTGTTTCTACCTCACCATAGTCAAGCATGAGGGCAGACTTAATTAAGGCTTCTCCATATCCGGTAGAGCAGCCGGCTACAATTTCCACGCCATCCGGGAGCTTTGTATAGATATCTTTCATGGCACGCAGGGTTGTCCGAAGCGGACTGCCGTCGTTGCTGCTGTAAAAATCATAGAGCAGACTGCCATCCTCAGCAACCAGTGCAACCTTGGTTGTTGTGGAACCGGCGTCGACACCGAGGAAACATTTCCCCTTGTAGGTGGCAAGGTCGGAACGTAATACTTTATTTTTCTCCTGTTTCTTGATGAAGGCATCATAGTCTTCCTGCGATGCAAACAGCGGTGGAAGACGGTCTACATCCACAGCAATCTTAAGGTCGGCTGTGAGCTTTCCACTGATCTCATCCAATGTATAGTGTGTCTCTTCCTTTGCCTGAAGTGCTGCACCGACAGCCGCGAACAGATGCGAATGTCCCGGTGCGATAATATGCTCCGGCGTCAGGTTCAGTGTCCGCACGAACGCTTCCTTGAGCTGGTCGAGGAAGTGGAGAGGACCACCTAAAAATGCAACATTTCCTTTGATTGGCTTACCACAGGCAAGACCACTGATCGTCTGGTTGACAACCGCCTGAAAGATAGAAGCTGCAAGGTTTGGCTTCGTTGCACCTTCGTTGATGAGTGGCTGGATATCAGTCTTTGCGAATACACCACAACGCGCGGCAATCGGATAGATCGTATCATAATCCTTCGCGTATGTGTTCAGTCCGGAAGCATCTGTCTGAAGCAGGGAAGCCATCTGGTCGATAAAGGAACCGGTACCGCCGGCACATACACCGTTCATACGCTGTTCCACACCGTTTGTAAAATAGATGATCTTGGCATCCTCGCCGCCAAGTTCGATGGCAACATCCGTCTGTGGAGCATAGTCGGTCAGAGCCTCCGATACACAGACAACCTCCTGCTCAAACGGGATTCCGATGACCTGTGCCAATGCAAGTCCACCGGAACCGGTGATCGTAGGAGCAACTTCAACATTTCCAAGCTCCTTGCTGGCATGTTCTACAAGCTCCTTTAAGGTTTCTTTGATATTCGCAAAGTGACGCTTGTATTCCGAAAATAATATGTTATGTTCTTCGTCGATCACAGCAACCTTGACTGTGGTCGAACCAATATCGATTCCTAATCTCTTCATTTAATAATTACCTCTTTTACTATTTCCCATTTCATATTTCTGTATTTTTCGACATCTGACATTATATAAGAAAGAATCGTGAATTTCAACAGAAAAATTGTGAACATTTTCTTCCTATTAAGAATAAAATAATCAGAAATGAGTATGGAGATATGCGCTATGGAGCATGAATGCAAGGGAACCGTACACAAAGTCGTTGCTGGAGATACGCTGTACAAATTATCAAAAATGTATGGTGTCCGCCTGATTGATATCCTGAAAGAGAATCCATATGTCAATGTCTATAATCTGCAGCCAGGAGATGAAATCTGTATTCCGACAGAGGTGTATGAGGAAGAAGAGAGGCGTTATTATACGGCGAAGGTTGGAGAGACACTAGGAAGCTTAGTCGGGGAATTTGATACGGATATTGCGGATCTGATGCAGTATAACCGGGAGCTTTACGATCTGCGGGTGCCACTTGGAACAATCATCCGGATTCCGCCGGAGAAAGAAAAACAGTCATAGAAACAGATTGGTGAAAATGGGATAGAAGTGTATGAGAAAAGTGATTGCCACAGACGGAGAATCCGCGCGTGGCGATTGCTTTTTTTATGTATATAGGGTATAATATCGAATTGATATGCAAAGTGAAAGTGAGGAAAATTTAATTTGAGTTTTTTTGTGAAGTTAGAGAAAAAATTTGGTAAATTTGCAATTCGAAATCTCCCGATCAAGATCGCAGTTGTGATGGCAATCTCATATATATTATGGGCGTTTGTACCGACGTTTGCCGTCAAGCTTGTTTTTTCCCCGTATGCGATTATGGAACAGCACCAGTTCTGGCGGCTATTCACATGGGTATTTTCACCACCGGGAGATCTGAATTTAGTTGGAATACTGATGATATTTATATTGATTTTGTTTGGACAACAGATCGAACAGGCCATGGGAACATTTATGTTTAACCTTTATATATTTGGTGCATGGTTCTGGAATACGGTCATCATGTTAGGCATCAGTATTTACTATTATGCAAATGGTTCCATTCTTGGCATGATGGATGTTGGAATATGGGCAATGTATTACTTTGATTATGGATTGTTCTTAGCGTTTGCACTGATGTATTCGGATGCACGTGTGTTGTTTATGTTTTTCATTCCAATCCGTGCTTTCTGGGTCGCAGTTATAGATATGGGATTGATGGCATATGAATTTATGCGGCCAACCACAAGTACGTTGAACCGTGGTTCCATCATTGCGTATCTGGTGAATTTCTTTATATTCTACCTGATTATGGGGCGGGGTGTCGGTATGCGAAGCTCGAACAGCAAGGCGGCAGCGAAACGAAGAAAACGGGATTATGATCGTCGCGTGGAGAATCTCTCTCGACAGGTAAACGGAGAGGCAGACCGGCGTCACAAGGCACAGCAGATGGGATATCCATCGAACATCACGAAGCACAAATGTGCAATCTGTGGAAGAACGGAGCGGGATGGCGATGATCTGGAGTTTCGGTTCTGCTCAAAATGTAACGGAAATTATGAGTATTGTAACGAACATTTATTTACGCATGAGCATGTGAAATAGGAGACTGATATAATGATAGCAACATGTAAGAAATTAGTGACAGATATACAGAGAGACAAAGACTTAGACAAGAAACTTCCAGAATATGCAGAACTGCTTGGAAGACAGTATAACTGCTATGCGACTGTAAAAGGAAGCATGAATTATTACACGATGAAGGAAGTCTGTGATGAGCAGGATGACAAGAACACGGATGTCTGCAAATATTTTGCACTTCTGACAGGCTTGTTAGACCGTCATCTGGTTAAGCGCGAGGCAGTGGACGAAGATTCTATGGAAGCAATCGCACAGCTTCGTAGCAATGTAGAATATAAGATGCATATTCTGACCGCTTACACGGATGCATATGAGATTTATGAGTATGTGTTAAACCGTGTGGAGGCTGCCGTGCGTGATGAAGTGGCACCGGTTGATGCAAAAGGGCTTTCTGAGAAGATGTTTGCCTATGTATTTGCAGAGAATGATACGGTTGTTATAAACAGTAAATTACAGCTTCTGATGGCGCAGCTTCCGGTTCGTATGACGAAGAATAAGTTTTATGATATTGTCAATTCAACACTCAATATCTATGAGGAGGGCGAGACAACCTCTGTGGATGAGTTTGTTGATATGCTGCGCAGTGCAGTGCTTTTGAAGAAGCCAAAGGGATTTGAGACGGAGTATCCATTTTTATATCATGTTTATACCGATCTTGCAGAGGCTGATTATGCGGCACTCACGCTGCCGGAGTTTGAAGATTTGACGAAGCGTCTGAATCAGGCTGCGACGATCATCAACAACGAAGTGTCAGCGTTTATGCTGTTACAGGAAGTCATAAATGATGTGTATACGATCCTACTTACGATTGATGCAGCATATGAGAAGAACGAAGAAGATGTACCGGGGTATGCAGCAGCACTTCGCATTATCAAGGCGTGTGTAAAGGCAGAGACAATCGAGCAGTTACCGGATGAGGTGATGGATGAGTTTTTCACAATCGAAGGTGTGCAGGAGCGCGTGTATGAATCTATCGTGATATTGGAAGCAGTGCTGGATGAGATTCGCATTGGAAAAGCCGAGCAGATTGAAAGCCTTGCACTGACAGAGACATTTGACCGTCTGGATAAGGTAAGCAAGCTGCTTTCTACAAGCTTGTTTATTGATCTAGACAAGGTTTCTAGAAAGACAGAAACCGCAGATCATGCGTATATCACAGCAAAGAAGGAAGCACTTGTAAAGGAACTTGGCGATTTGTTTTCGAGTGTGAAGAGACCGGTTTACCGTAGTATGATGTGTAAGCTTCTTGCTGCAATGCCGATCTTCATGAATACACAACAGGAGATCCGGGATTATTTTGATTATGTAATTGAGAATTGTAAGGATGACAGCGAACTTATGGCATGTAATAAGCTGATTTCAGAGATGATAGAGGAGTAATCGTGATTTTTGCTGATAAATGTTATACATACAATCTTACAGAGCGAAAACAGGCACGGATCAGGAAAAGGATCAGGCGGCATAAGCCTGTCCGGAATCTGTATGTGATCGTGTTGCCGTTATTGCAGGATGGATTGCTGGAGATTTATCCATATAATCAGTTGTTACAAAAACCATATAGGAAGCTGGATTCCCGGATACGGGTTGTCGGCTTTGCAAGAGGCAAAGAAGTGGCAGAACAGCTCGTATTGCAGATCATACAGGATATGTATGATGAAACCGGGGAAGAATGGAAGGTAGAGGATTTTTTCTTTTGATTGAAGTGAAAGAACCACAGGTAGGAGTAAGGTAAGGAATGCTGCATGTATTGTTACTTATTTTAAAAATAATCGGATGGATCCTCCTTGGTATCATAGGATTGCTTCTCTTGCTTGTGATGCTGATTTTATTTTGCCCGATCCGGTATCAGGCAGATATCTCGTATCAGGGTGGGAAGACATTACAGGCAAAAGCAAAGGTACGGTATCTGATCTTAAGTGTCCGGGTGTTGTATGACCAGAGCCGGGAGAAGGATAAACTGAAACAGGAGATACGGCTGTTATGGTTTAGGCTTGGAAAGAAGAAGGCAGAAGAAGCAGAGCGTGAGGTGGAACATCTCGCTGATGAGGGATTCGACGACGCGTGGGATGATATCGACGTGGATGAGGACGATGATGCAATCTGTGAGAAGCCGGTAAAGCGAAAGGATAGTATAGAAAATAGTTCACAGAAGATAATAAGTGAATCGGAGAAAACGGATGAGTCAGATGGGACTATTACAGAGATTCCGACGATACCACTTCCAGAGACAGACATAAATGAGGATGATATAGAAACAAAGACAGAGGAAGCACCAGAGCATGAAATCTTTGATCTGGACGAACCGGACGATCTGTCGGAAGAAGAAAAGAAGCAATCGGGCAGATTGAAGACATTGTGCCGGAAGGTGTGGGAGAAGATTAAGAAAGTCTGGACATTTGTGATAAATCACACACCAGGAAAGGTCGCAGAGCGTGTGACTGACAAGATCGAGAAAAAGACAGCGACTGCGAAGAAAAAGCTCCGGCGATTGCAGAAGTTCTGGAATTTGTCGTGTACGGTAAAGACACGTGAATATCTGAAAAAATATATTCCGCGGACATTGAAACATATTTTGCCACGCAAGGTAAAGGGCTATGTGCATTACGGCATGGATGAGCCATACAAGACCGGGCAGGTGACCGGATATTTGAGCTTACTGCCGTTTGTATATCAAAAAGGGCTGTCAATGCAGCCGGATTTTGAACAGAAGGTGTTGGAACTGGATGTGAAGCTGAAAGGCCGAATCCGGCTTGGATATCTGCTCCGGATTGTCTTGAATATCAATATCTGGAGGACACTAAAAGTTGCAAAGAAAGTAATGAATCAGTAAGATAATATAGAAATTGGAGGTAATGAGTGATGGCAAATGATTTTAATCAGACAGTTGGTTCTTTATTTCAGGGGATGGATTCCCTGCTTACAACGAAGACAGTTGTTGGCGAGCCAACGAAGGTAGGCGATACAATTATTTTACCATTGGTGGATGTGAATTTTGGTGTAGCTGCCGGTGCATTTGGCAAAAACGGCGGTTCCAACTCTGCTGGAGGCGGAATGGGCGGTAAGATGTCTCCAACTGCGGTACTTGTGATCCAGAACGGACATGCGAAGATGATTCCAGTCAAGCAGGGTGACACGGTAAGCAAGGTGATCGACATGATTCCAGAGGTTGTCGATAAGATTGCAACAGCCATGGGTAAGAAAGCAGATGTGGATATTGACAGCCCAGAAATCAAAGAAGCGATTGATCATGCAAGTGAGAATAACTAGGATTTGAACGAAATTACGTCTTTTCACTCCGTTTGTTTCATAGTATGTAGTAGAACAAATATGATGAAGAGGCGGCATTGAAGGCATTATTTGGATATTCGATTTTATTTATGGCGATTGGCATGATACTTTCGTATTTTGTCAGTGGGTTTTGCGAGTTTGTTTTAGTGACGGCAATGCTTATCTTAGCGTATGTATTGCTGTGCTTTGATTGTTAACAGGAGGCGCAAGTGGCAGAAGAAAAACAGAAGGCGTTGATTGAACTTCTGAGAGGACATAAGGTATATTTACAGACACATAATTTCCCGGACCCGGATGCGATATCGAGTGCATTTGGCTTGAAGCGATATCTGGAATATTATGGAATTACATCGACCATCTGTTATGTCGGCAGTATTGACCGGTTTAATACAAGAAAGATGATGGATACGTTTGGCATCGAGATTTATTCGTATGATGACATCCCGGACATGCAGGCGGAGGACTATATCGTGCATGTCGATTGTCAGAAACCGAATGCAAATACGACAGATCTTCTGGGCAATGAGGTGGCATGTGTCGATCATCATCCGGTGTTTGTGAAGACAGAGGATTACAAGTTCGAGGATATCCGTATTGTTGGTGCCTGTGCCAGCATTGTTGCGTCGTATTTTCAGACAAGCGGTGTGCCGATGGATGAGGATGTTGCGACCGCACTTGCTTATGGAATCAAGATGGATACGGCAGATTTTGTGCGTGGAACAACCGCGTTTGATATGGATATGATGGCATATCTGTTCGATTATATCAGTACGGAAAAACTGAACAGTATGTATAATTCCACGATAGAATTTCAGGATCTGAAGGCGTATGGTGCGGCAATCGAGCATATCGAAGTGTTTGATTATGTTGGATTCACCTACATTCCATTTGAGTGCCCGAATTCCCTTGTTGCGATCATATCGGATTTTATTTTGTCCTTGGATGTGGTCGATGTAGCCGTTGTCTACTCTATCAATTCGGATGGCATTAAATTCTCTGTGCGCAGTGAGCGGGCAGATGTGGATGCAGGAAAACTAATCTATCAGGCGTTGGATGGAATTGGTTCCGGTGGTGGACATGCTGCGATGGCAGGTGGATTTGTCAGCCATGAAGCACTGAATAAGATCGGCAGAGATTATGACCGGAAATTAAAGGAATTATTTATGAAAACGATTCGTAAGAATAGAGGTGTGTAACATGAACGGGAGTACAGATATGAGTATGGAGCTTCTGATGAACTCCGACAACCCGGAAAAGGTGCTGCAGACGATGCAGCCATTTATAGAATCTATGATGCACTATGAGTGTGCGTTGATGGAGATTGAGACAAAGCTGAAGGTGTTGAATACTGAGTTTGCATCACAGTATAATCGAAATCCGTTTGAGTCAATCCGGTGCAGATTGAAAAAACCACTCAGCATCGTGGAGAAGATGAAACGAAAAGGTCTGGAAATCTCGATAGAAAATATCGAGGAGAACCTGACGGATATCGCAGGTGTACGTGTGATCTGTTCGTTCCCGGAGGATATCTATACGGTATCAGAGCTTTTGACAAAACAGGACGATATCCGGGTTGTATGTGTGAAGGATTACATACGGAATCCAAAGCCAAACGGATACCGAAGTCTGCATCTGATTGTGGAGATTCCGATTTTCTTGTCAAATGAGAAAAAATATATGAAAGTCGAAGTGCAGTTTCGGACAATCGCGATGGATTTCTGGGCGAGTCTTGATCATAAGCTCAAGTATAAGAAGGACAATCTGAAGCATCCGGAGATTATTGCGAAGGAGTTAAAAAAGTGCGCGGATACGATTACGGCGATGGACTACAAGATGCAGGAGATCCGGAGTCTGCTGGAATAACGGAATGATTGTATTTTGATTTACCTGAATAGATAAAAAAACAGGAGGCAGAAAATGGCAAAACAGGTTTGGAAACCGGGAAATATGTTGTATCCGGTACCGGCGGTTATGGTGACAACCGGTGATGGAAATGGAATCGATGACATTATCACGATCGCATGGACGGGAACCATCAATTCCGATCCACCGATGGTATCGATCTCTGTACGAAAGTCAAGATATTCACATGAATTACTTACGAAAAACGGAGAGTTCGTCATCAATTTAGTGACGAAGGATCTGTGCTATGCGATGGACTATTGTGGTGTGAAATCAGGCAGAGATGTAGATAAATTCGCGGAGATGAAGATGACGAAGGGCAAGGCACAGACAGTGTCGGTACCTGTCATTGAAGAAAGCCCGGTCAATATTGAGTGTAAGGTCACACAGGTAATTGAGCTTGGCTCCCATGATATGTTCTTAGCTGAGGTAACAGCCGTACTTGCGGATGAGAAATATATGGATGAGACAGGAAAGTTTGACCTGAATAAGACAGATTTGATTGCATATTCCCACGGACAGTATTTTACGCTTGGTGATTATGTCGGCAAATTCGGATACAGTGTACAGAAAAAGAAATAAGTATTAATAAATAGTGGTACCTATCATAGAAAGGAACATTTGCAACGTTCACAAAAGTTTCAGACTTTGTTCGTTGACAGATGTTCTTTTCTTTTATACTATAAACTTGGTCAGCGCCCTTGGAGAAGAAGGGAGCGAATATGTTTAGTAAAGTAAAAAGCTGTGCGGTTCACGGTGTGGACGGACGGATGATCGATGTGGAGGCAGATGTGAATGATGGTCTGCCTGTATTTACCATGGTTGGATATCTGTCATCGTCTGTCAGGGAGTCATCGGAACGCGTGCGGACTGCGCTTAAGAATTCAGGCTTTCATTTGCCACCGAAGCGCATCACAATCAATTTATCCCCGGCAGATATGAGAAAAGATGGTTCCGGATATGACCTTGCGATTGCAACAGCCGTGCTTCTGTCACTTGGCGTAACAGCGGAATTACCGATGGAACAGACGTTGGTGCTCGGAGAACTGAGCCTGGACGGATCGATAAAAGCGATTCCGGGCGTTCTTCCGATGGTCATCTGTGCCAGAGAAGAAGGTATGACAAGCTGCATTGTTCCAAAAGAAAATGTGCAGGAAGCTGCTTTGGTGCAGGGAATATCGGTTATAGGTGTTTCAAGCCTGAAGGAGACCATGGAATATATTCAGGGAATAAAAGAATATGAGAATACGAATGCCGAGCAACCGGCTGTGGATACATCGGAATATCTGTATGATATTGATTTTTCTGATGTAGTAGGACAGGAAAGCATCAAGCGGGGGATGGAGATTGCTGCGGCAGGATTTCACAATGTGTTGTTGACCGGTGCTGCCGGCGCAGGGAAATCCATGCTCGCGAAGCGTCTGCCGACGATCCTGCCACAGATGAGCTTCGAAGAAAGTCTGGAAGTGACAAAGATATACAGTGTCGGAGGGATGTTACCGCCGGAAGGGGGATTGATACACAGACGTCCGTTCCGGGCACCACATCACACAATCTCGGAATATGCACTGATCGGTGGCGGCAGGGTTCCGACACCAGGGGAGGTGAGCTTTGCACATTATGGGGTGCTGTTTCTGGACGAACTTCCGGAATTTTCCAAACCCGTGTTGGAAGTGCTGCGCCAGCCTTTGGAAGACCGTAGAATCCGGATATCGAGAGTGCAGGCGTCGTATGAATTCCCAGCGGATTTTATGTTTGTGGCGGCGATGAATCCTTGTCCGTGTGGAAACTACCCGGATTATCGTAGATGCAGCTGCACGGAACAGCAGATCCGCCGTTATCAAAGCAAGGTAAGCGGACCGTTGCTTGACCGGATCGATATCCGGATGGAGGTTAAAGGCGTAAAGCAGGAGGTGCTTTTCTCCAAACAGAAAACGGAATCTTCAAAGACAATCCGGGCACGGGTGGAACAGGCAAGACAGATGCAGAAGGAACGGTTTGCCGGAACCGGACTGCTGTTTAATTCACAGCTTGATGGAAAGAATCTGGAGGAATATATCACGTTATCGGAGGAAGGAAAAAGGCTGGTGCTTCAGTTATTTGAAGAACAGGAATTATCTGTCCGGGGTGTTCACCGGGTATTAAAACTTGCCCGCACGATCGCGGATCTGGCTGGCAGTGAAGAAATTGAACATGCGCATCTGCAAGAAGCGGCATTTTACCGCAATCAGGATGTATTTGCAAAGGAGGTTCTGCATGGAAACTAGAAGTGAGATGGCAAGGCTTTGGCTATATGGAAATCATGAGATATCATCAAAAGTAAAATATTATCTGATCCTACGGTATGGTACGGCCGAGCAGGCTATGGAACAATCGGTACCGGAGCTTGAGAAGGAGCTGGTAAAGCAATTTGAACCGGCTGAATATCAGACGCTTTTACTTCGCAAAAATTCAAATTATCTGGATGAAGTATACGGACGATTAAAAGAACGAAACATCCGGATCTTGTATCCGGGGCATCCGTTATACCCGGAGAAGCTTACAAATATCTACGATAAACCGGAGATTTTATTTGCGCGTGGCAAAATTCGGGAGAGCATCAATTATTATAATCAGTCGGTTGCGATTGTGGGTGCACGCAATGCAGATACATACTGTAAAGAAACGACACGTATCTTTGCGAGGGAGCTTGCGAAGGCGGGAATCCAGATTGTGAGTGGACTGGCCAGGGGTATCGATGGTCAGGCACATCGCGGCTGTCTGGAAGCAGGTGGCTATACGATTGCAGTGCTTGGCTGCGGGATCAATGTCACATATCCGCGCGAGAATATCGAATTATTCGCGCAGATTGAAGAACGGGGATTGATTCTGTCCGAATATTGTCTGGATGTACCGCCGCTTGCGTTTCAGTTCCCGCTCAGAAACCGGATCATTAGCGGACTGTCGGATGGTGTTTTAGTATCCTGTGCCAAGAAGAAAAGCGGTTCTCTGATTACAGCAGATCTGGCACTTGATCAGGGAAAACAGGTGTACGCTCTGCCGGGCAGAGTATTAGATGCATTCAGTGAGGGTACAAACCACCTGATTCAGATGGGTGCGATGTGCGTGACAAGACCGAAGGATATCCTGCTTGATCTGTGGGGGGAGGAACGCCTGAATATGGATGATGTTAGCGGTACTGCATCCGGTAGTGCTGAAAAACAATGTGAAATGCGGGATAACCTGACAGCCTCAGAACGGACCGTATATGACCTTCTAGGCTTGGATCCCGTGCATGTGGATGATGTGATCGCACAGGCAAGACTCGGTGTATCGACGACAATCAGTGTGCTGTATGAACTGGAACGGCGAAACGTGATCAAGCAGCCGGTGCGAGGGTATTATATATGGAGTTTATGAAGAATGATAGCTGTATTTAATATGCTAGATTTATGAAAACGCGCAACACTGTCGCACGTTTTCATAAATTAGTTCTTTTGTATCGCAGAAATATGACATAAGATATGGGTATACAAAGCTGCCGATATAAGGTATAATAAATGAATTAAGTTTAACAATCGAAGTTTGAAGGAGCGACAATATATGAAGTATTTATAATTCCGTTTTGCCGGACTGAAAAATCAAGTGTAGGAGGATACATGACATGAAATATACGAATAAGCATATAAAAGAAGAATACAAATTAAATCAAATAGGGCGGACAATTGGAATGATCCTCTTAGTGATAGGAATATTATTGGTGGGATTTGGAATGATTCAGACAAAGAGAAAGATGGATTATGTCCGACCATTTGAACTGGTATTACAGGAAGAATCCAATCCTGCGAATCAGACAGCATATATTGATATTATCCGGGTACCGGAGAAGTTGGCGGAAAATAAATATGAAGGATATTACCTTGTAACAACCGCTGAGGAAAGCTATATTGTAGAGATGCAACCGGAACAGTTCGTAGATTTGAAGCAGAGAGTGGAAGAGAACGGTACGGCAAGAGTGGAAGGCATGACGAAAGTTGTGATTGATGAGAACGTAAAAACAATCGTAAGTGCGTATATCAATCACAAATTTATTGCTATACGTATGACGAAGCTTACCTATGGAAAAATACTCAAGGAAGGATATTTTGTGAATCTGGATATCGGCGGCATCTTAATATTGATTGGAATTTCGATGGTATTCATACAGGTGCGTGCGATAAAAAAATACAGACATCCATTGGCAGAGCAGATTGACGAAGAATGTAATCAGCCGGAAGCTCTCTGGTTTAATGATTTTAGAATATATTTGACAAAGAGCTTTCTTGTATCTGTATATGGTGGAAAGTTGACTGCGCTGGATCTGGCAAAGGTACAAATGATAAGACTGTTCGAAACAGGGAAGGGGAGTTTGAGTGTTATCACCTTGGAGGTGACGACAACAGAACAGGAGAAAATAACTGTCAGCGAGAATGAATGGTCATTTTTTACAATGAATGAAGAAGAGATTACTTATCTGACAGATGTATTCGGCAAAAGAAATATTGAATTTGTTTGTGAGATTCAACCGGATGAAGAAATCGATGAAGACGAAGAGTTTTGAAACGGAAAACATGCATAGGAATTATGCAAAGGATAAAAGGAATAAGTTGCTCTTGAACGTATACCAAAAGAACGCACGGGCAATACCGTTTTATAAGAGAGAAGGAAATATAGGTAATAAAGAGAGGTGCATATGCTATGCCAGGTATACTCGTGGTTGAAGATGATGAAAATTTAAATCGTGGA